>ERZ791680.101-NODE-101-length-100659-cov-10.851467_pt1 | contig 100659 bp, 80 predicted proteins | sample MGYA00510051_ERZ791680 | MGnify/ENA primary metagenome ERZ791680 (study PRJEB30046, sample SAMN00715238) | human gut metagenome | study: EMG produced TPA metagenomics assembly of the A metagenome-wide association study of gut microbiota in type 2...
TTATTCGGATACAACCATGGTGATTGTGGAAGAAGGCGACAGTGTTATCCTTTCAATCACACCCGCTGATGCCATGAAGGGAGGAACTTACCTACCGACGAAAGACTGGTCCTCAAAGACATGCAGACCTCTGCTACATATAATCTCGAATATGAAAGCATAGGCGGAAAAACACTGTTCAGTTTCCAAGTCTATGTGAAGGATCCGGAACGTAAGATCATACCAAGCGGTAACTATTACATCCGTCATATACCTAGCGACACTTATATGACAAACAACGGAAATGGTATCAGTCCCGTATTCCGTGCAAAAGATGATCTCGATCCTCTCACCCAGCAATGGAAGGTAAACAACTCATCTACTCTCCATTCCTTCATGTCACTCTCAGACAGTATGTATGTCAACAAAGACGGAGATTATTCAGAACGTGAAATCAAAGGATTCCGTTTTTCAGGTGCAAAAGGCAGTGAATGGCTGGCTATCCAGAAGAACGCTACATCAGGTAACACCTATTGGGGAGTAGAGGCTGACGGAAACATCAATTTCGCATTCAGCAAGGATCCGGTAAATTATGAATTTGAATTTATTCCGGTAAATGGTGAAAGCGATATCCAGGCTGCCGAATATGATCATCTCAAAGTGGTGAAGACGGTCTACTATTCACCTGAAGGTATCGGCTCACCCACTCCTCACCGCGGTATCAACATCCGGATGACCACATACGAAAACGGAACTGTCAGAAAAGACAAGATAATCATCAAGTAAATGAAGTAGTCAATTCACAGAACGGCAAGTCAGAACATAGTGATAATTTGTCTAACCTGATACTTTCATCATTATGTCCTGCCCCCACTAAAAAGAACTCAAGCTCTCTAATAATACAAACAATCAGATTACTAACTCAATTTGATATCAAAATGAAAAACAACTTACTATCTTTGATGGCATTGTGCACAGCGACAATGTCTTCCCTGCCCATATTGGCCGCAACAGAATGGGACGATCCCACAGTAGAAACAACAGTGGTTGATCTGGAAACCGGAGGTACTTATTTCGTTTATCATCCGGCTACCAACATGTTTATGATTAACGGCAATGCTTCCAACACGCAATTGTCATTAGGCAAAACCGGTCTTAAAGTCCGAATCAAGCCTGCTACTGACGAACGCTTTTCCGTGTCAGGATGGACATTGGAAATGCCGGATGCAGCAGCCAATAACGGTGGAAAGCCCAAATATATCTGGTTGACAGGTGACGGTGCAAGTGCATACGTAGATTTTAATCTGCAGACAGATGGTCATTACATCTGGAAAATAACCAAGAATGCGGATTCCGACACTTATCGCATCAAAATGCCCGACGAGGATCCTATTTTCGGACTTGAAGCACAGGAAGGCATGTATGCCAATGCTTATATGGGTTGGGACGGTTTGCTGAATGAAGATGGCACGATGAACAATACGGTAGTCATGCCGACAATCAACAAGAACAGTGCCGGATATGAAAATGCAGAAATAGACTGGGCCTTTGTCACAGAAGATAATTATGCTGCATACGAAGCCAAATTCAGTCTGAAAGATGCCTTGGAATACGCCGTTGAAAACAATTACACCGACTATGCCGATTATGAAGCACTTTATAACGGTACTGCTTCTGCAGAAGAAATTCTGGCTGCAGCCAAAGAACTGATCAGTAAAGTAGATGAATCTCTTATTGCCAATGCAGACGAAGACCATCCGGTAGATTTGACTCACCGAATCAGCCAACCTTCATTTGAAGACGGAACAGGAGACTGGGTTACGGAAAGAGAACCACAAGCCGGCAGAGACAATTTCGGTATCCAGGCATCTTCACAACCTACTACTGACGGTACGGAATTTGCCGGTTTCTTTGAAAGATGGGTATCCAATCCCCCGATACAGTCAGACTGGTCTATCCTTCAAACGGTAAACGACCTACCACAAGGTAAATACAAGCTGTCCGCCTATTGCATTATCAATCATGATACTCCCGAAGGAGCTTATCTGGTAGCCAATGGAGGATTAGGCGAAGAGCGTACTCCTATGGACCAACCCGGTAATGTAGACGGTGTAGCTACTGCCAGACCATACAGTGTTGAGTTCATCGTAGCCAATAATTCGGCAGAAATAGGTATGCGCGTCATCAATGCAAACTTCCAATGGCTGGGAATAGACAATTTCAAACTGACCTACTACGGAAAAAGTGACAATTTCGCAAGAGACGGATTACAAAGCACCATAGAAGAAGCAGAATCTTATTTGGCCCAACTGGAAGAAGAAGCCGTAAAATACAGTGCAAAAGGCCAGGCTCAACTTGAAGCTGACCTTAAGGTAGCCAAAGAAGGTCTCGCCAACTCCGAGCTGAAAGATGACAGCCTTGTAAGCCTGCGTCTGATTCTCAACCGGCAGATTGAAGCCGTAGAACAGGATGTAAACGCTTACAGCAGACTCCTGCCTCTGATCGACGAGAAGTTAGCCCAACTGATTGACAGTTATGAACCGTATACGGAATTATCCAACAATCCGGATGCTTTTATCAATATATACAACTATACCGATAATCTTGAAGCATCTTATGATGCCAGGACATTCGACCCTAACGAGATTGACAGCGTATCCACAAAGATGGATGAGATGTTCCGTACAGACATCTTTGAAATGGTTCAAAGCGGATTGACCACCGATCTGTATGGTCTGATACAGTCTCCTGACTTCACGGATGGTGCTACCGGATGGAACGGAGGTCCGACAGCAAACAGCCATGTGGCAGAAGTATTCAACAAGCAATTTGATGTATACCAGGAACTGGAAGGATTACCTGAAGGCGCGTATAAAATCACGGCCAAAGGTTATTATCGTCCAGGTGACAACTCTGTCATCGACGAAGGCTGGAATGACGGCATCACCAATAACGTATATGCTTATCTGTATGGTAACGACAATACTACCCTCCTTCACCACATCTGTGACGAACTTTCAGACGTACCGTACATAACCAAGGAGGACAACTCTACCAACGATTATTCATTTGCTTCTCTTGGAGGCAAATACATACCCAATGACTTGTCAAGTGCAGAAGTTGCCTTCGGTCAGGACAAATACCTTAATGAAGTAACCTGCGTGGTCATGGACGGCAAGTTGCGTTTTGGAATAAAAATGCAAAACGACCAGTCTCTTGTCGGCAACTGGACTGCTTTCGATGAATTCCGCGTGGTATATGTAGGTAACAGCGTTGAATATTACTTGCCTACGATCCAAACGTTATCGGAAGAAGCTTCCGCTTTGTATGACAAGATCATGGGATTTGAAGCCTTTGCTACGAAAGATGCCATTTCTATGCTCGAAACAGCTATCGCAAATGCCGCATCTGTAACAGAAGCATCTGAAATAGAAGAAGCCAAATCTGTCATTAACGAACTTACAGAAGCTATGTCGTATGCCAACAAATCCATAGCAACCGTTGAATCACTGTTCGCTCTGGTCAATGATATCAATGGAAAACGAGGTGACGATCTGCAAAACGCCGGTTATGACCTGAGTCCTGTTTATGAAGTCGTTGATGAAATTTCCGTAATTATGGAAAACAACGAGGTAGAAAGTATTGAAAAGGCTGAAGAATATATTATTCAAATCAATACACTGATTACCCAGACCATACAGACAGGACAAATTACAGGTGCTTCAAAAGACAATCCGGTAGAATTGAAGGATTTGATTGTCAATCCGGGCTTTTCAGTATATGATAACGAATCCGGCCTGACTACGGATAGTGGAGAAGGATGGACTCATGAACGTGACGGTGGAGATGTCAACTTCCGTATTTCAGCCGGTGAATTCTACAACAACAACAGTTTTGACATTCATCAGACACTGTATGGCTTGTCTGCCGGATTCTATAAGGTTTCCTGCAATGCTTTCTACCGTGAAGGCTGGCCTATGGATGCCGCTGCCAAATACCGCGACAATAAAGAACTTCTGAATGCCATGCTGTATGCCGGACCTGAAGATTCATGGGTTTACAGTCACATTATGTCTATCATCGAAGACGGACAGCCGGAAGCTACGGCCTCACAAAATACCAACGTAGCCGACTCTCTCACAACAGCAGAGAACCCCATCGATTACTGGTTCATCCCCAACGCCATGGAAGATGCCGGCCCGGCATTCGATCAGGGACTGTATTATAACGAACTCTATTTTGAAGTCAAGGAAGGCCAGACCTATGCCAATATAGGTATCCGTAAGGATAACAATGCCGAAGGTGACTGGACCATATTCGATAACTTCAAATTATATTACTACGGTAAGGGAGAAGAAAACCGTCCTGACGGTATACAGAATACGACCGGAGAGACTTGCAGCATTGTACGTACGACTTATTTCACCATCGACGGAACACAGATTACACAACCGACCAAACGGGGTATCTACATTCGCAAGGATGAAATGAGTGACGGCTCTGTAAAAACCTACAAGTTTATACTCCAAAAGTAAGATACAGTTCCGTACAAAGAAAGAACTCATAACAACAACATTATAAACCGAAACGGGCGAAGATGATTTTGCCCTAATACTTAAGGATTAATGCAAAAAAGATCCGGGCTTGTGAAAGTCCGGATCTTTAATATTTCAAATGCCTGTTACTTTTTGATTATCTTGACTGACTTTTGAACGGAACCATTATCCATTACCAGGATATATATTCCCTTGCTTAATCCGTCAACGGAAATCGTCGCAACACCCTTTCCGATACGATAATTGGCCACATTGGTTCCATCTATAGCTACCAGTCGGACATTCCAGTCGGTATCAGTATTGTTATCCATTTCCAATGAACCATCAACGATTTTGTTAAGGATTCTGAGGTCACCGGTATTCACCGCACTGATATCACTTCCACCATTATCCTCTTCAAGCACAACTGTGACATAAGTGCCTCCGACATATTGCATAATACCACTTATTGACAGGGTCTTCTCATAAGTTTTATATCCGGCTGCCTCAATCTTCAGATTATATTCATTACCAGGAAGTTCAAACACAATAAGCTCACCTCTGTCGTCTGCCTTATAGACTTTTCCGTTAATGGTAACAACGGCACCGGCCAGCACACCTCCTTTAACATTTTCTATTTCCAAAGACAGCATTGTGCCTTCATGCTTCTGATCAATATTAAGATCCACATCAACAACCTTGCCTGACTGAAGATTGACTGTCTGATCTGCAGAAATATGAGCATTCATTTCATTGTAATCTGTGGCAAATCCCCGAATACTGTATTCACCCGGGTAACCTATGAAGTAACATTCTTCATCTACATCCACTTCTCCTCCAAGCATCTGTTTGTCACCCTGCATGACTACCAGATAATCCAATGACATACGTTCCGGTACAACTGACTTAATATGAGCCATACCCATCTGATTGAAATCCATAATAAGATCGGAACGACTGCCGGTCAGCTTCACTTTGTCCACACAGTTCATAACGGCAGCTCCGTCGTACATGTTATATTTCCATCTTACGTTGTATTCACCTTCTGCAATAGCAACAGTTTGGGATTCTGAAGAATAAAAATAATTTTCTATCAGTTCTGCCCCGTCATTAGTTTCGATGCTGCAATAAAGCGTCGCCCCATCCAATATTGACGGTCTGTTTTTTATTCCGTTATTGACTTCAACCAGATTGATTTTGCTAAGATCTATTGTTTCGGTCATATTACCATTCACCTGAATCTGAGCTGCAGCCCATATTGTAGTATTGGAATGAATATCGCTATTATTCTTAACCACGTATGTATATTCTCCCGGAGTCAGATTCATCTGACAATCCAATGCTCCCCGCACATTCGGATTGGATTCCGAGGAGAAGAATGTATTATTAATGATCTCTCCATCCCGATATACGTATAACTCAAATCCGACTTGATCTTCAGGAACATTCACCAAATCCCATTTTACACCATATACATCTTCACTATTGATATTTATCAATTGAGTTTCGGCTGTATTGAACAATCCTTTAATGGAATTGGACTGCTCACCGCTGTTGGTCCTGAATGAATAATGATATTCTCCTTCCGGCATGTAAATCTCAAAATACGCCTCATCGGATTCTGCGTCAAATTCCGTATACTCAGTTCCTACCGGGAATATAAACAAGGATGATGAAGAATATTGATCGAAATCAGGAGCCGTAAATACGATTTTCTTCCAGCCGGCATCTTTATATGAATATGGTACAGTCACGGCCTTGCCTGAAGCCGTAAACATATAATTGGTTTTGTCAATCATATCCATATAGTTTTCTCTGGAGATATAAAAGAAATAATCACCCGGTCTCACATAAACCTTAGCCTTACCATCTGCTCCCACCAACACTGTGGTTTCTGCATCTGCCGGATAGATATTTACATCTGAATCCACAGCCGGATTACCATCTGCATCTTCTACCTGGAATGTAACCAATGTCATATTATCCAGTTTTTCTCCTACCTCTACGAGAAGGTCTTTATCCTTAACCTCAATAGGGTCATTACTCAACACAACAGGAATACCATCGGATGTGACAATGTTCAAATCATAACGATAACTACCGTTTCTCTTATACATTCCATCAGGCATTGTATTCGTTCTTACCCCAGGAGACTCACTTACCTCATCATCATTATCCGCATTATACATGTATTTCAGCTCTACCGTATACTCACTCGGACTTGCTGAAACCACATTGACAAAATGATAAGGTGAAAAGTCTGCAGTTACTTCCACTTTATCCGCTTCAGGAGATACAAATACCGGACCCTCATAACTAATAGAACCGTCCGGCATACCCAGTGATATAAAGCTCTGGTAAGAATAGTAAGACACATTACCCTTAAAACTGCTCGTTTCGCTATCCCACACGAATCCATTTTCCGACATGCCTACTCCATTCCACATCAACTGAAGTTGGCTGACATCAAAACGTGAAGAAGATGAAGGAATTACCTTGATCTCGGTAGGAAGAACCTTCACATCCTCCTGAGCCATTATTTGCATAACAAATAATGCGCACAAAAAAGATAAAATTTTTCTCATAAATCCAATATTTTTTGTTCAACTTTTAATAAAAAAACACTTAAATATATAATATTAATTATTCTAATACAGTATTATACCTTGAAATTAATATTTTTTAAGCATTGAATTTCCAAAAATATATTCCTACGACAAAATATCATCTGGTAATACATTTATAATGTCTCATATATACATTTTCACAATCCTAAAAATATACTATAGTATTACCACAAACAGTCCTGAAATCATCAAAACACCCCTTCGTTATCTCTGTCCCCGAAAATCCGAAGGTTTAAGTCCCGTACGTTTCTTAAACAAGGTGGAAAAATACTCCGGATTGACAAAATGAAGATTATACGAAATCTCCTTAATGGACAAGTCGGTTCCTCTGAGAAGTTCTTTGGCACGATGAAGACGAAGATTGATAAAATACTGTACCGGGGACAATCCGGTATACCGTTTGAAAGTATGGCGGAAATTGGCATAACTCATCCCCACATAAGAGGCCACATCAGGCATACTGATATTCTCTTCCACCATTTGTTGCATGTAATCCCTGGCGTTCGCAATGACACCCGGCAATTCAGGGGCGACATTCAGCGTCAGAGTCTGGTTTGTCATAAACATCAGTCCCAAAAGATGATTAACCAGACCGGCCAGTAATTGCTGAAAGAAGGCTTCCTGACGGGACGCAATCTGTATGGCCTCATCATAAAGCTTGGTCACATCTCTGTTAACTCCGATATGATAAACCGGATTTTCCACTGAAAAAAAGCCGGCACGTACTCGTTGGTCTATGTTTGTTCCTTTAAAACCGATCCAATATTCTTCCCATCCTATTGTCTTTTCCGGATAATAAGTATGCCATTCTCCCGGAAAGAGTAAAAACATATCACCCGCACCTATCTCATGTATTCCGCCATGATCCGTACGTAAATGCCCCTTTCCGCTAATGATATAAAGAAGCTGGTATTCCTGCAGTATCCTTCCTTTATTGGGATTAAATAAATACTCCCTGTGATGCACTGTGGGCGGATAAAGTTCCCCAGACTGGATTTTCTGATAACCTACAGAGCAGACTGAAAGTCCCCATTGTGCGTCACGACGAGTTTCTGTAATATATTGTATCGGTTTCATATTACAAGTTTACAGATATTTTTTGAATTATTCATGCGTAAAAGACAGATAATATAGTTTTTTTGCCAAAAAACATAAGCAGCCCTTCAACATGATCATATATCTTTGCTACACACTCTTGAAAACCTGATAATTATGTCCAATTCTGAGAAAAACACCTATTACCTCGCTGTCGATCTCGGTGCGACCAGCGGACGTACGGTTCTCGGTTCATTCGATGGCAACCGACTGCTCATGCGGGAACTGACCCGTTTCAAGAATCCGATTATCCCCATGAACAACCACCTGTTTTGGAATCTGCCATCCTTATATTATGAAATATTACTCAGTTTACGGAAAGTAGCTGAAGAAGGTATCACCTTGACAGCCATCGGCATTGACACCTGGGGATGCGATTTTGCACTTTTTGATAAAGACGGTATGCTGTCTGGCCTGCCCTACTGCTATCGTGACAGTCATACTGAAAATGCAATGGACGAGCTGTTCAAACGCATTCCGGCCAAAGAAGTTTATCAGCTCACAGGCATTCAATTCATGCCTTTCAACTCCATCTTCCAGCTTGATACACTCAAACGCCAACATTGCCAGGCTCTTCAGAATGCCCGACAGATTCTGTTTATTCCTGACGCACTGACATACATGCTGACAGGACATGCCGTCACGGAATACACCATAGCCTCAACTTCACAATTGATCAATCCCTCCACCGGTCTGCTGGAAACCAAGTTATTGGAGGCTATCGGTCTTACGTCTGACCAGTTTGGCCGGATTGTCTATCCGGGCGAAACTGTAGGCACACTAAACAAACAAGCCCGCCAGTTTTCCGGACTGCCTGAGATACCCGTAATAGCCGTAGCCGGCCACGATACGGCATCAGCCGTAGCTGCCGTACCGGCAAAAGATAAGAATTTTGCTTATCTGAGTTGTGGTACCTGGTCACTCCTTGGCATAGAAACACCCCACCCGATCATTACCGAAGACAGTTTCCTTCATAATTTCACCAATGAAGGCGGACTGGACGGTACGACCAGATTCCTGAAGAATATCTGTGGTTTATGGTTGTTGGAACGTTGCCGTGAAGAATTCAAGGATGCTCCTCAAGACATAGCGGAACTGACCGCACTATGTGAAACGACAGCATTCGACAGCCTCATTAACCCTGATGCGCCCTGTTTCGCCCATCCCGAAAGCATGACCGGAAGTATCCGCCTTTATTGCCGTCAGACAGGACAAGACGAGCCTCAGACTCCGGCTGAATTTTGCCGTTGCATATTCAGAAGCCTGGCTCTCCGATATCGGCAGGTTTTAAATCTGCTCATCGAAATGGCTCCTTTCAGTATAGAACGCCTGCATGTCATTGGAGGCGGTTCACAAAACCGTTACCTGATGCAGTATACCGCCAATGCGACCGGTCTTCCGGTTATCTGCGGTCCGGTAGAAGGCACTGCTATCGGTAACCTGCTTGTCCAGATCAAAGCATGCGGACAAGTCCGTTCATTGAACGACATGCGACAAATCTCAGCCAACTCCGTAACCTTAAAGACATACAGTCCTCAAGACATGGAGACATGGGAAAAGGCTTACAATCAATTCATCGAAATACAAGAAAAGGAAAAACATATTAACCTCATTTAAAATTAACCATTCATGAAAGACGCATTAATTCAACAGGCATATGCCATCGCACGCGAACGTTATGCCGCTATCGGTATCGATACAGACCAGGTTCTTGAAACCCTGCAACACATTTCACTGTCACTACATTGCTGGCAAGCTGATGATGTGACCGGATTTGAAACTCCTGACGGACAATTAAGCGGCGGTATACAGGCTACCGGCAATTATCCCGGAAAAGCACGCAACATAGATGAATTACGGGCTGATATTCTGAAAGCAGCATCATACATACCTGGCAAACACCGGTTAAACCTGCACGAAATATACGGTGAGTTTGGCGGACAGTTTGTAGACAGAGACCAAGTGGAAATTTCGCATTTTGAAGGATGGATGCAATGGGCTGAAGAAAACGGCATGAAACTGGATTTCAATTCCACTTCATTCTCCCATCCCAAATCAGGCAACCTTTCCTTGTCCAATCCTGATGAGCAAATCCGTCAATTCTGGATTGAACATACACGCCGCTGCCGGGCTATTGCGGAAGAAATGGGAAAACGCCAGGGCGACCCTTGTATTATGAATATATGGGTGCATGACGGCAGTAAGGATATTACCGTCAACCGGATGGCTTACCGTGCCCTGCTGAAGGATTCACTCGACCAGATCTTCGCCACCCGCTATACGCACATGAAAGACTGCATCGAATCAAAAGTATTCGGAATCGGACTGGAAAGCTATACCGTAGGCTCAAATGACTTCTATATCGGGTATGGCGTACAGAACCAGAAAATCATCACACTCGACACCGGACACTTCCATCCTACCGAAAGCGTAGCAGACAAGGTATCCTCACTTCTGCTATATGTTCCGGAACTCATGCTCCATGTCAGCCGCCCCGTACGCTGGGATTCCGACCATGTGACCATCATGAATGACGAAACCCTCGATCTCTGCAAGGAAATCGTACGTTGCAACGCAATCGACCGCGTACATATCGGTTTGGATTACTTCGATGCCTCCATCAACCGTATCGGTGCTTATGTCATTGGCAGCCGCGCCACACAGAAATGTCTGCTCCAGGCTCTGCTCGAACCCATCGACACGCTACGCCGCTATGAAGCCAATGAACGTGGATTCGAACGTCTGGCACTGCTTGAAGAGGCCAAATCATTGCCATGGGGAGCCGTATGGGATATGTTCTGCATGAAGAACAATGTACCGGTAGGTGAAGAATTCATTCCTGCAATTCTTGAATACGAAAAAGACGTACTGTCCAAAAGATCCTGATTATGGAAATCATCATAGCCTTGATCATTATCGCCATCGGCAGTTTCGGACAGTCCAGCTCTTACGTTCCCATCAATAAGGTCAAACAATGGAGCTGGGAAAGTTTCTGGCTGATCCAGGGGGTATTTGCCTGGCTGGTATTTCCCTTTCTGGGTGCCTTGCTAGGATTACCGGAGGGAATGAGTCTCTGCGAACTGCTGTCGAAAGGAAACATAGCTCTTATCATGGGATATGGCATTCTGTGGGGACTTGGAGGCCTGACATTCGGCCTGAGCATGCGTTATCTCGGTGTAGCGCTTGGACAAAGTATCGCACTTGGTACCTGTTCCGGTTTCGGTACACTGCTTCCTGCCCTGATGGCAGGTACTGACCTGTGGCACGGTGACGGTCTGCTACTGCTCATCGGGGTTGCTGTGACCCTGGCAGGAATCGCGGTGATCGGATATGCCGGCAGCCTTAGAGCCCAGCAGATGAGTGAAGCCGAACGAAAGGCAGCTGTCAAAGACTTTGCCCTGACCAAAGGACTTATCGTAGCCTTATTGTGCGGAGTCATGAGCGCCTGCTTTGCTCTCGGACTTGAAGCTGGAAATGACATTAAAATGGCATCGTTGAATTCAGGCGTCAACAGTCTGTTTGCCGGTCTTCCGGTCATTCTACTGGTCACATCCGGCGGATTCCTCACCAATGCAGCATACTGCCTGCAACAGAACTGCAAGAATCACACATTCAGTGACTACGCAGTCAGGAACGTATGGACAAACAACCTGTTTTTCTGTGCATTGGCCGGTATTCTGTGGTATTCACAATTCTTTGGGCTGGAAGTCGGAAAGAGTTTTCTGAAAAGCAATCCTACCCTTCTGGCTTTTTCATGGAGTATTCTGATGGCGCTTAATGTCACATTCAGCAATGTATGGGGCATCGTCCTTAAAGAATGGAAAGGCTGCAACGGAAAAACCATCGGTGTATTGGTAAGCGGTCTCGTCATATTGACAGGAAGCATCATACTGGTTGCATCCGTGCAACAATAACAATATTCAATTGGTCATTTTTAAAAACAAGATATCAAATGAAATCAATTTTGGAAAATCGGCCTCATCTTGAAGCGGAAATCAATAAAGTGGCAGAAGTAGCCGGTTATCTCTGGCAGAAAGGATGGGCAGAACGCAACGGCGGTAACATCACTGTAAATATCACCGAGTGGGTAGACGACGAAATCCGGAAGATGCCGGCCATCAGCGAAGTAAAACCTATCGGTGTAGAACTTCCCCAACTCAAGGGATGTTATTTCTATTGTAAAGGCACCCAGAAAAGAATGCGCGACCTGGCACGCCACCCCATGGCTAACGGTTCTGTCATCCGTATTTGTGAAGACTGTGCCAGTTATGTGATCATTGCGGACGAGCCTGTCATGCCTACATCCGAACTCCCCTCTCATCTGAGTGTACACAATTATCTCATTGAAAAGGGATCGGACTATAAGGCCTCACTCCATACCCATCCAATAGAACTGGTTGCCATGAGCCACCACAAAAAATATCTGGAAAAGGATGTGGCTTCCAATCTGCTCTGGAGCATGATACCGGAAACAAAAGCATTCTGCCCGCGCGGTCTGGGTATCATCCCATACAAATTGCCCAGTTCCGTAGAATTGGCTGAAGCCACCATACATGAATTGGATGACTACGACGTTGTCATGTGGGAAAAACATGGTGTTTTCGCAGTTGACACCGACATCATGGCTGCTTTCGACCAGGTGGATGTACTCAACAAGTCGGCACAAATCTATATCGCAGCCAAAAATATGGGCTTTGAACCTGACGGCATGAGCCAGGAACAAATGAAGGAAATGTCCGTAGCATTCAACCTGCCTAAATAACAACAAACCCTAATACAGAAAAGACATGAAAAGATTTGCATTTAAAATGTATCTCAAGCCAGGATATGAAGAGGAATATGAACGCCGGCATGCAGCGCTTTGGCCTGAACTGAAAAAACAAATTTCCGAAGCCGGAGTTTCGGACTATTCTATCTATTGGGACAAAGATACTAACATCCTCTTCGGCATACAGAAAATAGAAGGGGAAACTTCATCACAGGATATGGGAGCGGATGAAATAACCAAAAAGTGGTGGGATTATATGGCTGACATTATGGAAGTCAATCCTGACAATTCACCGGTAACCGTTCCTTTGAAAGAAGTCTTTCATTTGGACTGATTATTTACCAGTACCACAATCTAAATTTCCAGATATAAGTCGGTAATGACTTATTTCCTTCAAGTCCCGGAACCTCAATCAAGGAACCGGGACTTGTTTTTCCGTCTATTTTTCATATCAGAAAATGCACTGGCATCTTACTGACATTAGCGTTCATAAAGTTCAATAGGCAATCCGTCCGGATCATTAAAGAAGACAAAACGTTTACCGGTATATTCATCTTTCCGCACATTTTCATGAGAATATCCCAGCCCGTCCAGCTCTGCCACCGCTTCATCAAGATCATCTGTCTCAAAAGCCAGATGACGGAGTCCCCTGGCCTCGGGATATGACAAACGTTCCGGTGGATCAGGAAAAGAGAACAACTCGATCAGATAGTCTCCGTTTAGCGCCAGGTCTGTTTTATAAGATTGTCGTTCTGCCCTGTAATATTCGTGAAGGACTTCAAATCCCAGACTACGGTAAAAAGACAACGAACGATTATAATCAGAACAGATTATGGCAATATGATGTACTTTGTTTAATTTCATAATAATCAGTTTTTCTTTGATTTTATGACATTTCTGATCCGCTCACGCAAGTCCGGTGTCTTCAGATCAGTTTGGTTCAAAAAGGCAAAAACAAAATTTTCAGCAAGGATTTCTTCAGGATTAATCACATAATCCGTGTTTTCACCGACCTTTTCCTGAAAATTTTCAATGCGCTCCATTGGATATATCACCGTACGTCCGTCCTCTGACATGGGTTTCAGGTCTCCATCCAATGCCACAAAACCTATCTTCAGATAATCAAAAAGCGAACCACCCGCATAAGGACGCGCAGCATAAATCACCATGGCGCAACGCTGATCCTTGCCATCAACCTTAAACGTAGCATAACTGTCAAAACGGTCTACATCTGGGTTGGTCACATGCACTGGTCTCAGATCCTCCGGAAAATCCAGTTCCTCGTTCTCAACCGTAAACCCGATCGTTGCATACATATTCCTTTTAAAATCCAGATTATTGCGGGTCAACACATGAAAAAGCTCATGCAACATTACCGCCATCAGTTTCTCATCCGAAGCCTGAGACGGCATACCGGTATGCAGGGCTATCCATTTGCTACGCGTATAGCCGCCAGCCCCACCTTCTTCTTTCATGTCCGACTTCACAATAACAACGGAATCCGGCAACGGCAAAATGTAGTTTTCTTCGCGTATTCTGGCATTCAGTTTCATCATCAGCCTGTCCATACGCTGTTTTTCAGCCACGGTCCAGTCACGGAATCCCTCAAGGGCGATCTGCTTCAATGCAGCTTTTCCGGCATCAGCCTTTCCGGTTCTTACCTCAATATCAAAAGGACTGAGATGACGCATATACGCGTCTTCCACTCCCCATAGAGCCTGGGCTTCAGTACGTGTAGCATAATGGAACTTCAAGGTATCCGCACACATTTTCTCTTCAGATGAAGCTGCCCGCACAGCCAATCCTGCCATCATCAGGCACCCCAGCAGAACCTTCCTCAAACAATTAATTCTATACATAAAAAACACTTAATACGATAATCCATGCAAAGATAACATAAAAATTGCGATCAGTATTCTGAATAACCACATTAAATCTTCCTTCCGCCATAAGTGTCAGCATTACCGGCACATTCAGAAAAGTCCATCGAAAATACCTTTTTTCATTATCCGAATCAGACAGTGCAAGGTCACTTGTCGGAAAAAAATACGTAACTTTGCATTGGGAAACCTATAAGCAAGAATAAAATCAATCCATATATCTGCACCATGATCCATACGGGCAAAGATTCCATAGTCAAAATCATCACACATCAGGTCGGAAACAAATTCTATAACGAAAAACTGTATCTCTCGAAATCCGAACTTCATATCCACGAACAGTTATCAGACCTGCTGATCAAATATTTCATTCCCCCATTTAACAAAAACGAGGGCTTCTACCGCTTTACCCATACCAATGAACTTACATTCAATGAGGTATACAATTACGTTTCGGATATTTTCAGGAATCCGGAACATTTCTACGAACAATCTGTCAATATAGCCAAACACCTCTATGCTCAAAGTACACATCCTAAAATAAAAAACGGCGAATTCTATGTGGTTTATTTCAGGGACTGTATCGTCAACGGAAAAAGCTATGATGCGGTAGGGCTGTTCAAGTCTGAAAACAAAGAAACATATCTTAAAGTGTACCGGAAAGGAGAAAGTCTGGAAATAGAAAGCGAACAAGGCATCAATACCAACAAACTCGACAAAGGCTGTCTGATATTCAATACCGAATATGAAGAAGGATACCTGGTAGCAGTTGTCGACAATACCAACAAAGGAGCTGACGCCAAATACTGGACGGACGATTTCCTGAAGATCCGCCCACATAAGAACGAATTCAGCCAGACACACGATCTGTTCTCCATGTGCAAGGATTTCATTACGGAACTTCCACAAGAACACGACAAACTGGATAAAGCCATCATGATCAACAAGAGCATGAAAGCACTTCAGGAAGATTCAGTTTCCGTAGAACAATTTGCAGAAGACGTATTCAAGACTCCCGAACTCGTAGACAAGTTCAAACGTTATAAAAAGAATTATGAAGAAACCAAAGACATCAGCATAGATGACACTTTCCATACAGACCCTCTTGCCTTACGCCATAAAGGAACGGGAAAAATGACGACCATCAAGCTGGACCGGCATTTCGACATCGCCATACATGGCGGAGAGGAATTCATAGAAAGAGGATATGACGAGAAAAGAGGAATGTATTATTACAAGCTTTTTTTCAAAAAGGAAAAATAAGAACCGGAATTTTACCGCAAATAATTAAGGGATTCCCCGATGAGAGAAATCCCTTAATGGCTTTCATATTATCAACGTCTGAATATGACCATCTTTCAGTAAACCGGTTTTCAAAGCGGATAATCATCAAACGCATACAGAAGTGTTGAAAGATAACGTTCTCCCGTATCAGGCAACAACACGACAATGGTCTTTCCTGCATATTCATCCTGCCTGGCCAGTTCAAATGCGGCATAAGCAGCTGCTCCGGAAGAGATACCGACCAGTAAACCTTCTTTTTGCGACAGCATCCGTCCCATACGCAAGGCGTCATCATCTGCCACCGGAATAATCCGGTCTACTACTCCCGCATCATAATTACCGGGAACGAATCCGGCTCCGATACCTTGTATTTTATGCATTCCAGCCTTTTGACCTGACAAAACGGCCGAAGAAGCAGGCTCAACACCTACGATTTCTATTTCCGGCTTATGCCCTTTCAGGCCTTTGCCTGTACCGGACACCGTGCCTCCGGTTCCCACTCCGGCCACAAACACATCAACCTGACCTTCCGAATCTTCCCAAATCTCTTCTGCCGTAGTCTCCACATGCGCCTGAGGATTTGCCGGATTCTCAAATTGCTGAAGAATAACAGCTCCCGGGATTTCATCTCGCAGACTTTCAGCTTTTCTGATAGCTCCGGACATACCTTCCGTTCCAGGAGTCAATACTAGCTCCGCTCCCAACGCTTTCAGCAACATCTGCCTTTCCTTGCTCATGGTTTCGGGCATCGTCAGAATCGTGCGGTATCCTTTGATCTTCCCTACCCAAGCCAGACCAACTCCCGTATTTCCGCTGGTCGGTTCGATAATGACCGCGCCTTCTTTCAAAACGCCCCGTTTCTCCGCATCTTCTATCATCGACAAGGCTGCCCGGTCCTTTACACTGCCTCCCGGATTAAAGAATTCCAGTTTGGCTACCAGCCTGGCTTTCAGGTTATATTCATTCTCCAGATGTGTAAGTTCCAACATCGGAGTATGACCGATCAGATCAGTCAGTTGTGTATATATCTTTGCCATTTGTTTTTCCGTTTAGTTTATAATTTATTTCAAGACACTGTCTGCCTGAAGAGAATCCGTCCCAAACCCCATCTGCTGCATATTCTCATGCGCAGCCTGCATATAGCGCTGTACGTAAGCGTTATTCTTGAAATAAGGCGTTGCTTTCGACATAATCTCTTCAATCTGAGGCGTCAGTATCGGATACGGATAACCACTCGTAAGAATCATGAAAACCCCGCTTCCCAACACATTGTCAAAATTAGAAGTAATAAACCGGGTTATCAACCGGTCCTGCTCTGCTGCCAGTCTTTGCGCTTCATCATTCAGACGCAACATAATGACATCTTCCGAAACACCATCCATGATCATCCGGCTTTCCTTATGCGGTAGTTCTGCCATCAGATTGTCAAGCCGGCTTTTTTCACGTATGAAGTTATACAACGTATCGTTCAACGGACTTCCTGTTACGTACTGCTGGGCCTTGTCTATATGGACTTGAATCTCATTTTCCTCAAGCACCAAAGGCATCAGTCCTTCATCATCCATAAACAGATTGACCATTACAGCTGAATCCAACTGACCGGTAAACTGGAACATGCCATGAATCACTTCACATGAATCAATATCCTTCAGATCGCCATCTGCATATACTTTAAGATAAAGTTTCTTGCCGTCCATACTCTGTACAGTTGATTTTCCTTCCACATAATACTGGGTGCTGCATGATACTAAGATCAAAAAGGACAACAGGGCATAACACAATTTTCTCATTTAGTTCTTACTTACTGGTTTCGTAATGCAAAGATAGGAACTTCTCTTTATCAGGTAAAATGATTTATCACTATTTAAGTCAGAATTCTAGCTTTTTAAACTATGACCGGACTTGTTCTTTTCCTTATCCAATTCTGACGGAATCCGGAACGCGGTATACAATTCCAACACACAGGCTATGGTCAGAGCAACCAGCCATTCGTTACGCCGTGCAAACCCGAACTGAAAAGTCTGCATGGCCATCAGCGCAGCTGTCACCAGAAGACATAATCCTCCGATAACCTGCTGTACACGCAATCTGCGGACAATCAGGTTATGGCCTTCATACTGGTCGGCAAACTGCATAAACGAAAATGCACAAGCCCCCACAGTATAGACGTAAAAGCCGGGCTCAGGCTTTAAAGGAAACATAACGGCACCCAAAAGCAACAATACGGCTCCTGTCATCAGGATCCAGTTATTCAATGAACTATTCTGCTTCTTCTTCATTGTTTCCTTCTTCAAATATAAAAATATCTTCATCATCAGTCTTCATATAATAACGCTCTCGCGCTATCTTCGTCATGATCTTCGGATTTGTATGCATCTCTTCCAGATATTTGGTATCATGTTCATACATTTCCTTGTATTTCCTGATGCTGGCCCTGAGACTGTTTAATTCCACTCTATGCTGATAACGCTCCCACAGACTGTTCTCATCCAGAAAACCCATCAGCAAAACAAAAAAGATAATCACTATTCCATATTTATGCTTACGGATATAGTTCCAAACGGTTGAAAGTTTACCCATGATTTCGTGTGTTTCTTCCGGCAAAGATACGACAAATTATACTAAAAAAGAGAATGACAGCATATTTTTTACTAAATTTGCATTTCAGGAATATTAAATCTCATCTCTCAATATGGAGCAATATATTGTTTCAGCACGAAAATACCGGCCATCAGCCTTTGATGCCGTTGTAGGGCAGGAAGCGCTTACAACTACATTGAAAAAAGCCATTGCAACCGGCAAGCTTGCTCATGCCTACCTGTTCTGCGGTCCGCGCGGAGTAGGAAAAACCACGTGTGCACGTATCTTTGCCAAAACCATCAATTGCCTTCATCCTCTAGACAATGGTGAAGCCTGCAACGAATGCGAATCGTGCAAGGCCTTCAACGAACAACGTTCCATGAACATCCATGAACTGGATGCGGCCTCAAACAATTCGATAGAAGAAATACGTGCTCTCATAGAAAAGGTGCGCATACCACCGCAAATCGGCAAGTACAAGGTCTTCATCATTGATGAGGTACACATGCTGTCATCAGCCGCATTCAACGCATTCCTCAAAACACTTGAGGAACCGCCTTCATACGTCATCTTCATTCTGGCCACAACAGAGAAGAACAAGATTCTTCCTACAATTCTGAGCCGCTGCCAGGTATACGACTTCAACCGGATGAGCGTGCAGACCATTGTCAACCACCTGCAATATGTAGCTGAGAAAGAAGGTTACACCTACGAACCCGAAGCACTGAACATCATTGCACAGAAAGCCGACGGCGGAATGCGCGATGCTCTTTCCATCTTCGACCAGGCAGCCAATTACGCAGACGGCAATCTGACTTATCAGAAAATCATAGAAAACCTGAACGTACTGGATTATGAATACTATTTCAAACTGACGGATCATTTTCTGAAGAACGAAGTGCCGCAATGCCTGCTTATCTTTAATGAAATCACAGAAAAGGGATTCGCAGCCAGACCATTCATTTCCGGACTGGCTTCACACCTGCGTAATCTGCTGGTCAGCAAAGACGCCGTCACACTGCCTTTACTGGAAGTCAGCGATGGTATCAGAGCCCGCTACCAGGAACAGGCCCAACGCTGCAGTCCAAGGTTCCTTTATCAGGCCATCAAACTGTGCAGCGACTGCGACTTGAACTTTCAGGCCAGCCAAAACAAAAGGCTCTGCATTGAACTGACACTGATCCAGCTGGCACAACTGACTTTGGAGGATGATGGAGAAAGCTCGGGGCTTCGGCCCGCCAAAGTTCTTAAACCGTTATTCAATCAGATTGCCGGATCTGAAAACCAGACCGGCACACAACCGTCGGCTCCATCCGCTGTTAGCGGGCAGGCTACTACTGACAATCAGCCGGTCAAGGCTCATCATTCCCCATTGCCACAGAACACGCAGGAAAAGACCATTCCCAAACTGAAGGTCAGCACATTCGGTCCATCCATACGTCGGTTAAACAACAATACGGAAACCGCATCGGCCAACAACGTACCGACTTCGGGTACACCTTCTACAGACCGCCTGTCCGAACCAATAGAAGAAGACTATCTTGTTACGGAAAAAGACATCAGCTTTTATTGGCACGAATTTGCCAATCTGCTGCCCAAGGAGGAAACCGCCATGGCTCAACGGATGAAAATCATGCAGCCCAAAGTGATCAAGGATGAACATTTCGAAGTGGTGGTCGACAATGAACAGGTCAAAGTCTATATGATGCAGATTGCACCGCGTATCGTGGCGCACATGCAAAAGCAACTTCATAACCGGAAAATCCAGATGTCCGTGCGTATCGCCGCACCCAATGAAACACATCGGATATACAGCAAGCCAGAACAATTCCAGGCCATGAGCAAAAAGAACCCGGCCTTGCTCAAACTCAAGGAAACATTTGGTCTGGAACTGACATAAAAAAATTGATCCGCAACTGTCAAGTCTGAATTCAATCTTCACACTTAATCAGTTGCGGATCATGTTTCTTTATAAGCTGCAATCCTTATTTCAAATCATGGTTCATCATACGGTATTCCGCCATTTTCTCAAACTGTGTTCCTTTTCGTCCGTAATTGGCATAAGGATAAATGGAAATACCGCCACGGGGGGTGAACAATCCGGTCACCTCAATATACTTAGGATCCATCAGACGTATAAGGTCCTTCATGATCTTGTTTACACAGTCTTCATGAAAATCACCGTGATTGCGGAAACTGAACAGATAAAGTTTCAGACTCTTGCTTTCCACCATCTTACGATCAGGTATGTAGCTGATACGGATCTCAGCAAAATCCGGCTGGCCTGTGATCGGACACAAGCTTGTGAATTCCGGACAATTAAACCGTACCCAATAATCATTCTCGGGGTGCTTGTTCTCAAAAGCCTCCAATACTTCCGGTGCATAATCCTGACGATACTCAGTCTTACGTCCCAAGGCCTGCAATCCTTCTTGTTCTCTTTCTTTATTCATAAATTTTTTCGTCAATATGATTATCTTGTCCCTGTTTCATGGCCAGATACTTTTCAAGTCCTTCTCTCCGGAGTGTGCATGCCGGACAATGTCCGCATCCGTCACCCTGAATGCCATTATAACAAGTCATTGTCTCATTGCGTATCAGATCCAATACGCCGAGTTCGTCAGCCAAAGCCCAAGTCTGACATTTGTCTATCCACATCAGCGGGGTATGTATCACAAACTGCTCCTCCATCGCGAGATTGAGCGTCACATTCAAACTTTTGATGAATGCATCCCGGCAATCGGGATAACCGCTAAAATCGGTCTGTGACACACCTGTCACCAGATGGTTGATTCCACGTTCCCTTGCATAGACAGCCGCTATGCTCAGGAAAAACAGATTCCGGCCCGGCACAAATGTATTGGGGCAGTGACCTTCCGGTTTTTCCTCATCCATCTCGATTGAAGTGTCAGTCAACGAATTACGACCAAGTGAACCGATAAAAGACACATCCATGCAATCCCATTTCACATTGGCCTTCTCTGCTATACTCTTGGCCAATTCCACCTCCTTGACGTGTTTCTGTCCGTAAATAAAGCTGAGTGCCACCACTTCCTTGAAATGCTTTTTAGCCCAAAACAGACAGGTAGTAGAATCCTGGCCTCCACTGAACACGACCAGTGCTGTTTCCTTATTCATTGTCATACTTCAGAAACCTTTAAGACATTATACGAAATATTCTTGTCGTAAACATCAACTCCTTCCACGCGTTTAACATAATTCACGACCTTGATGGTCACAGGAAGAATAATAATTTCATACGCCGTTTTCAACAGAATCTGCCAGCACATCATCAACAGCAGATTTTCGAACGGGACGATACCGCCTAAAGCGATCGGAAAGAAAATCAACGAATCCGCCGTTTCTCCTACTATCGTCGACAAAATGGCTCTTAATGAAAACCGTTTGCCGTTTGAAGCAACCTTCATTACGCTCATGATATAGGCATTGAGAAATGATCCTACAAGGAAAGCCAGAAAAGAAGCGGATACGACCCGGGGAGCCAGTCCGAATAGATTATGAAAGCCCTCCTGATTATTCCAATAAGGCGCTCCGGGAATCAGATCGGCCACAAAACCGAAAAGGGCAAAAAGGAAATTCATAAAGAATCCTACCCAGATAATCAGTTTCGCCTTATTGAATCCCCACACTTCTGCTATACAGTCATTGACAATATAAGAAATGGGAAATACAATAACACCGGCCGTAATATTAAACGGTCCCCACATAATTTGTTTTGTTGCCAACAGGTTTGCCGAAATCAGGCAAACACAGAACAGTATCCCTAGCAACATATAGGATACACTTACAGTTTTTCCTTTCATATTTCTTGTTTTTTACGAGGTTACCAAGCACTCTTACATCCACCTTTGTGGTTTCAGGCCGCAAAGATACGTATATTATCCGGAAAAATAAAATGCAAATTCACTTTTTTCTTTCTCCTGACTGAATCAGACAAAAAAAACAGAACGGATTACCCTAACCTTTCAGATAGGTTGTCCGTTCTGTCTTGAGTTATAAAAAATGTGCCTTAAAGCCTACAAGGTAATATCCAGTCCCAGACCAAACACCTTATTGGTTCGGGTAAACGAATCACTGCCTTTCAGAGCGCCTGCATTCAACAAGGCATCGGCAGTGGGCTGACCTACAGCCTGGGCTACAGTAGAACTGACTCCGTTATAATCGTTCGTCACCTTATCATAATCCTTATAGAATGTATGGAAATATGCCACATTCAGCTTCATCCGTTCTGTCAGTTTGACCCCGAGTCCTACACCAAGTGAAGTTGAACTGACATTAAAACTCATATCTTTCATATAAGCGTCAGTCAAGCCATAATTGGTACTTTGCATACCTGCACTAACCTGCCAGCGGTTATTGATGTCATATTCCACACCTGCCAGGTATTCATTGGTTCCCTTGTCGAGCAATTTATTAGTCTCACCTTCCTGAGTAGCCTGTTTGTCGAAGAAATGATGATAACCGACCATCACACGCAAACTCGGCAAAATCTCATACTGGGCACCTAAAGTCAGCAACGCCGGTATATCTTCTTTCACCGTACGGCCGTCACGGTATTTATCCAACATGGTCAGACGTTCTGCCGATTCACTGTTGGCTGATCTGTTTTCCAGACGGATCTTGGTCTTAAATTCATATTTGGCACCAAAATTGAATTTACCTATTTTATAATCCAACCCGAGAATCGGTGTAAAGCCCCACCCCGTCTGGTCGCAATTCAGTGTTACATCCTGAGTTGCAACTGCCAACGTACCCATCTGACGGGCTGCATCTGTCGCTGCCTGGGCTTTTGCCGCATACACCTGAGCCAAAGCAAGATTTCCGGCCGCTGAAGCCTGTTCAGCTGCTACCGTCAGCTGTCCGGCTGCCTCAAGATACTGTGCCATCTGACCGGAAAACAAAGCAGGCGCACTGGTCATATTCTCCGTACCGGGCATATTGACAGAGATATTGCGGACATAACCATAATAATTACATGTAGCATAAATGACACGACCTCCCACAAAAGCAGACAGATTGTCTGTTATCTTATACCCCGCTCCCAGCTGGAAACCGTAATAATACTGACGGCCACGCATATAGCTTTCGAGATCATAAGAAGTAATACCCAGACTCTGGCCCAACAACGGCAACAGTGCAGCCTGACTCTCGAATGATCCCAAACCGTCATCGAAAGCACATTTACCGCCACCACCGCCAATAGCGAAATTGAAGGAAAACGACCATCTTCCGGTATTATAGGCAGCCTGCAATGAAGGCACAACAGGAGCTGATGCCTCACCTTTAAAAAGTTTCTCTGACTGACCGTTGTTACGGGCACCGTATTTGAACGGGCCAAACACAGAAGTCACCTCACGGGTTTGGTACGCGCTCTGGAAATTCAAGGAAAGATGGAAACCCTGATTCAAAAAAGCCACACCTGCCGGATTGCTGTACACACCGTCAATACCTATTGCTCCATCACGAGCCGGATTACGCAGAAAGGCTATATTCTGATTGGTATTAGTCAGCAAACCACCTGCAAAAGTTAAATCTGAAACAATTAGCCCAAAAGCTAAAAATAATGCTTTCTTATTCATAAAACGCCTATTTCTCTTATAAAATCGACCGCAAAGTTAATCATTATTTAATTATTTTACAAATTTTAATTCATTTTATTTCAAATAAAATTATTCTAAAACCAACTATTATATAAATATACCCCACAAGTACAAATATGGGAAACTTATCCGATGCTATTATAAAATCTCACTTTCCGCCCCGACCATTCTGCATTCCCGGTCATGTATTAAATACCGCCATTCCCCTAATTACACCAATCAGAGCATATCGTTTGACTTTCTTTTACTGTTTTGTCCGCTTTCTCATTTAAATATTGTATCTTTGCACCTCAGAAAATTCAAAATTAAAGAAATCCTTATATGTTTGATAATTTAAGCGAAAGACTTGAACGGTCGTTCAAGATACTTAAAGGTGAAGGTAAGATCACCGAAATTAACGTTGCTGAAACCTTAAAAGACGTACGTCGCGCCTTGCTCGACGCCGATGTAAACTACAAAGTGGCCAAAAGCTTCACTGACACCGTCAAGGAAAAAGCCCTCGGACAAAATGTGCTGACAGCAGTCAAGCCGAGCCAGTTGATGGTAAAGATCGTCCATGACGAGCTGGCCAAACTGATGGGGGGCGAAGCAACAGAACTCAATCTGAAAGGTCATCCTGCCATCATCCTTATGGCCGGTCTGAACGGTGCCGGTAAAACCACTTTCTCAGGCAAGCTGGCCCTGATGCTGAAAAACAAAAAGAGCAAGAAGCCGTTAATGGCTGCCTGTGACGTTTACCGTCCTGCCGCCATCGAACAGTTGAAGGTTCTGGGTGAACAAATGCAGATTCCTGTTTACAGCGAACCGGAAAGCAAAGATCCTGTACAGATCGCGCTCAATGCCATACATGAGGCCAAAGCCAAAGGTTATGATGTAGTGGTAGTCGATACAGCCGGACGTCTGGCAGTGGATGAAGAAATGATGCAGGAAATCGCAGCCATCAAAAATGCCATCAATCCGGACGAAACTTTGTTCGTTGTAGACGCCATGACCGGACAGGACGCTGTCAATACAGCCAAGGAATTCAATGACAGACTGGATTTCGACGGTGTCATACTGACCAAGCTCGACGGTGATACCCGTGGTGGTGCCGCACTCTCCATCCGCACCGTAGTGAACAAGCCCATCAAATTTATCGGAACAGGTGAAAAGATGGAAGCCATCGACGTATTCCACCCTTCACGTATGGCCGACCGTATCCTGGGTATGGGTGATATCGTGTCATTGGTAGAAAAGGCACAGGAACAATATGACGAAGAAGAAGCGCGCCGCCTGCAGAAGAAGATCGCCAAGAACCAGTTCGACTTCAACGACTTCATGGCGCAGATCCAGCAGATCAAGAAAATGGGCAACCTGAAAGATCTGGCCAGCATGATCCCCGGCGTAGGTAAAGCCATCAAGGACATCGACATTGACGACAACGCATTCAAAGGCATTGAAGCCATCATACAGAGTATGACGCCGCGCGAACGTACCAATCCCGAAATCCTTAATTCCAGCCGCCGTCAGCGCATCGCCAAAGGATCAGGCGTCAGCATTCAGGAAGTCAACCGCCTGATCAAACAGTTCGACCAGACACGCAAGATGATGAAGATGGTCACCGGCAGCAAAATGGGCAAGATGATGGCCAATATGCCAAAGATGCCCAACATGCCCGGTATGCCGAAAATGCCCAAATTAAAATAAGAACCTTTAAACATCAGAATCCATGGAATTGATTGACGGAAAAGCAACAGCCGCACAAATCAAAGCGGAAATCGCTGAAGAAGTACAGCAGATCATATCTGCCGGCGGCAAACGTCCTCACCTGGCCGCCATACTGGTAGGCCACGACGGAGGCAGCGAAACCTACGTACGCAACAAAGTTCTGGCATGTGAAGCCTGCGGATTCAAATCCACCCTCTTGAGATTTGAAGACACTATCAGCGAAAGCGAACTGTTGGCAGAAGTAGACAAACTCAATAAAGACGAGGATGTAGACGGCTTTATCGTACAGCTACCACTTCCCAAGCATATCTCCGAACAGAAAGTCATTGAAGCAATCGATTATCGTAAGGACGTGGATGGTTTTCATCCCATTAATGTCGGACGCATGGCAATCGGACTTCCCTGCTATATTTCAGCTACCCCGAAAGGTATTCTGGAACTGCTTCGCCGTTACCATATAGAAACAAGCGGAAAGAAGTGCGTCATTTTGGGACGCAGCAATATCGTAGGAAAACCGATGGCACAACTGATGATGCAAAAACAATATGGCGACGCAACCGTCACCGTATGTCATAGCCACAGCCACGACCTGAAGAAGGAATGTCGTGAGGCTGATATCATCATCGCCGCAATCGGCCAGCCAAACTTCGTGACTGCTGATATGGTAAAAGAAGGTGTCACCGTAATCGATGTAGGTACAACACGCGTACCTGACGCCACAAAGAAAAGCGGTTTCCGCCTGAATGGTGACGTCAAATTCGATGAAGTAGCCCCCAAATGCGCTTACATCACTCCCGTGCCGGGCGGTGTCGGCCCAATGACCATCTGCATGCTGATGAAGAACACACTTTCAGCCGGCAAAAAAGAATTCTTCGAATAAACAAGAAATTGACTCAACAGGATAAAAACGGGCGTAACCAGATTACTGCCCGTTTTTTTATTATTATCCCCATCATCATTCAACATAACGACTCTCCTGCCACACACCTAATACAGTTTTCAGATTACCATATTACGATATACCATATTTATTTCGTCACTGACATAAAAATCCTTTTTACCCGCCAAAATCACAACATACTAATAACCAATTAATTAATAAATACAGATCAATTTTACACAAAAAAATCGCAAAAAAACACCATAAAAATTTGCAGATTAAAATAAAATGCGTACCTTTGCATCGCTTTCGGGAAGAAACACTGATAAAAACCCAAAGCAAGTAGTCATGGTGACTATAGTTCAGTTGGTTAGAGCGTCAGATTGTGGTTCTGAATGTCGTGGGTTCGAGTCCCACTAGTCACCCAACAAAAGGAGGAAATCTTACTTGAGATTTTCTCCTTTTTTGTTGTATATCACATAATTACAGATTACATATCAAAACCATGTCGACCAGTAGCATTCTACAAGTAGAATAAAACAGCTACAAGTAACGATGAATTGTTTACCCATTGTTTACCCTTAATTAATATTATGGCAACATTCAAAGCAGTTATCAAGAAAGACAAAAAGCGTGAAGACAACACATGGAACGTAATGATCCGCTTCACCCACAACCGAAAAGTAAGGTACATATCAACGACCATGTACGTAACAAAGAAAGACCTTACATCAAGTTACAAAATCAAAAACCAGAAAATCATCGACAGATGCGATGACATCATACGCATATACCGCGATAAAGTCAACAGGCTAAACCTCGAAATCAACGACATCGACATCGACACAGTCATAGATTACCTCAAAACAAAAGAAGAAAAAGCCGGAATAGACTTCATCGCATTCGCAAGGAAATGGTGCGCATCACATCCCGAAATCAAAGGAATCAAAAACTACATCACAGCCATCAACTCATTATGCCAGTTCTTCGGGCGCGAACACATACTCTGCAGCGAGATCACAGTCAAGATGCTCAGAGAATTCGAAGAATACCTGTCTGACAAACGCCGCGCACAGTCACTATACCCCACATCCATCATCCGCCTCTTCACAGAAGCAAAAGAATATTATAACGACGAAGACAACGACATAATCAGAATAAAGCAAAGCATAACCAAATACAAACCAAGACAACAGAACGTAGCAACCAAACGCGCACTCACAGCACAGCAGATACGCGCCATATTCCACATGCCATATTCCGGACTTACAGTACGCGGATACCAATGCCGTCGCGACCTGGCACGCGACTGCTTCATCCTCTCATTCTGCCTAATGGGAATGAACTCAGCCGACCTGTATAACGCAACGGAAATAAAAGGAGAATATATCACATACAACCGGACCAAAACAAAAGACCGTCGAAACGACAACGCCCGTATGGGGAAGTACGCATCCATCCCGCAATTAAACACCTCGTCGAGAAATACCGCGGAAAAGACTACGTTTTCAACTTCTCCGAACGCTTCTCCAACATGGCCGACCTCAACCGCTCAATCAATATCGGCCTAAAGGAAATAGGAGCAGCCATAGGCATACCAAACCTACAGTTCTATTCCGCACGACACTCCATGGCCACAATAGCCATAAACGACCTTCGCATAAACAAATACATCGTCAACGACATGTTATGCCACGTCGACCAGTCAATGAAAATCACAGACCTCTACATCAAGAAAGACTACACACAAGTCAACGAAGCAAATTTTCAGCTTATAGATTATATTATCGGATAAAGATCAATAATATCCAAACTGGAAAATTTAAAATAAAAAGAGGTGCGTCCATTCAGGACACACCTCAAAATATTACATTAATATGTAATATGTTCAAACATCAGATGAAAATGTAATTAAATCATATCAGCAGCTTTACGGATACGGTCAGCCAGATCACATAAAGCGCCTTTTAACTGTTCTGCTTCTTCAGGACTAAACGAAGTCGGTTTACCGTTACCATCACGTCCATCCATCTTATGGTATAACCACGAATTTGATTTACCAAAATACTTTCGTGATAAATCTGACCATGATATAGATACTAAGATGTCTGACATCTTAGATTTCATAGTAACTGTCTCTTTTACGATTTCAACTGCCATAATAATTTGTTTTAAATGCCCCCGAAGGGGGCTTGTTAAATTTCTTCGTCCATTAACTCATTGAACAACTTTTCGATGTACCATCTCATCTCAGGTTCTCCGTTAGGATAGGACTTTTTGAAGTTTCTGATCATTTCTATCAGATCAGCTTCCTTTTGAGTTAGAATTACTTTCATATCATCTGATTTATTTGAACACTACAAAGATAGTACGAATTTTCGTACTATGCAAATATTTAGTACGAAAAATCGTACTGACTGATAAAAAAAGATAAAATTACTTATTTACAGATATTTATGACTTTATATATGATATAGGAAATAAGTGCAATTGCCATTATTATTAATATGATTATTGCAAATCCGCCTATTTCCAGACGGATTTGCTGCCACTTGGACAGTTCTTTTTCAATCGGATAAGGTACTTTTTCCTTTTTGGAAACAACCACTTCTTTGGATGGAAGATACACCGTATCAGGCTGAGTCTTCATCTTAGCCAACAGGTTGCCCAAGCTGTCAATGGTCAGCTGTGCCTGTGCATTCTTGCTGTTGGCAATGTCTAGCCATCTTAACACGATACGCCCATGCTCGTCACACTCCAGTAACGCCCGTACAGTGGCGCTGTCTGGCGGTAATGGAACCTCTACAACTTTCTCCACAATTATGCTGTCCGTGCTGGATTCCACAGGAACATACTCCACGCTCCTGCACGAACACATCACACACAACACCACAACCACGATCCAGAACAAAGGAGCCATCAGCCACGGCCACACAAAACCAAAAAACCTTCTCATAATACACCCCATTTAAACCAAACCAAAAAACCTGTCAGCCTCCCACTTTCTCCGCTTGACAAGTCCGTCAAGCTTACGTTTCCTTCCACCTACAGTCGCGTAAACCCACCTCATGAACTCATCCCGTATCTCGTCATCCGGACGGCACTGCCTGATCTTCTTCAGCAACGTACTGCCCTCCAAAGCTGCACAACCCAAATTAAAACAAAAATCCACAAGCGCGTCAAACTTATGCTGAAGACTCGTCACATTCAGCTTCTCTACATAAGCCTCATAAGTCCTCAAGTCACGCATCAGCAACCTCTCAGCCTCCTCCTCAGTCACCTTCTGGCCCTTCACAACTCCAGAAGTGTGCCCGTAGCCAACGGTCAATACACCGGCCGGACACCTGTAAGCCGTCCCCCTGAACCCCTCGAACTCCTTTATCTTGTCAATTAGAATTTTACTTGCTTTCATGATCGTTGTTTTTTTCGTTTGTCATTTCTTCGATTATTTCGCCTGCAGTGCTGTACTTCTTCTTAATATATCCAACCAAAAGACGTTTGATAGATATTTTATTTTTGATACCATGAATAGCACATATATGATCCTTAATACTATCAGCCTCGAATATGATAGCCAGCAGCAAACCTCCGATGCTGCTTATTATGTAATTACAAATACCTGCAGGTTGCAGAATAGCTATACCCATCATAAATCCAAGAACCAAATAACTATTATACTCAATAAACTTACACATCGTCCGCCGTCCGGCCCTGCTGAAACGGAAATCTTCACCACGCTTGACTACACTGTCAATAATACCCAGAACAAAATCAGCAATAATCATAGCAATAATAAACAGTAACATCCACCTTAACTCGAAAACCACCCCCTTGATCTCACCGATAAAAGTATATGCGCCGGCAACCACCAGCTGAGGAACAATGTAATTCATCATATTCATCATAAATTCTATTTTTAGTCTGGTCACGAAATTTGTTTCGTGACCAAAAGTTTATAAAAAATCTACAAACGTAAAAGAATCAGTATCAAAAACAGGGTTATCATAATAGATCCTTTTCCATAGCCACGGAATCGGCAAATACGTATGCCATGAGCTCCCGTCCAGATGAAGGAAATATTCTTTGTATGGAAGTTGATGTATCACATCAATACACCTCCATTGGGGTTCCTTCACGTTGATCCTGCAAAAAGAAATATTGCAGAATCTACTCACCCATGTGTTCACAGTTACGCGATAATCAGAAATTTCAATTCCTTCATACGTAATATTAACATAACAATTGCATAAGCTATTTAATTCGGCCAGTCCCTACAAACATTACAGATAGAAAATACAATTGCTGAACCCCTCACAAACCACACAGCCAGTTGTCTCCGCAATGAGCCTGTCATCGCGCATATCCGCACCCATAAAGCAACAATAATCCTGCAAATCCATGTATTGAATATTTTCATCTTCCTTTTATTTATGTTATTACAAAGATAAGCAATGAGCAACCCTACATGGTCATTGCTGGTCATATCCGGTCACTTTGAGGCATTAATGGTCATTTACCTTACTTTTCATTTCCTTTGGGTCTGAGAAGTCAATTTTCAACCAGACAGAACAAAACATATTTTTTCATACTCTCCCGACACCTTCAATCTACAGACACAAATTTTTCCACAGATCCGTTCATTATCCCTTCCTTACTTTGAATCTGCAATTTTTGTGCCCAGGAAATACCCTAAAGTTGGTTTTTTCCGACTTTGCTTTCACCTATTCACAGCATATCATAACCAACTGAACCCTAATCACCTAACTGGTGACAGATCATATTTCACCTCATTCACACCACGTCTCACGCTTTTTCAGACCTTCTGCTGACTTATCGGGTTATTTTCCGATGCAAAAAGGTCTTGGAAAAGCCTCCGTCTAACAGTCCGAAAATGCTCCTACGCCGTCTTCAGTTACTCATTTTTTCCAAAAAGAAAATCCGAACAGCAACTCATTTTTTTCCTGGGAGATCTTTCCAAAAACTCGGTTTACTTTAAAAAAAGTAAGCTTTACTTTTTAAAAAGTAAGCCTTACTTTTTTCAGATTGTAATTAATTCAGAAAATCCCATCCAAATGACCGTGTTTCATAAAAAAACGGAATTAAGAAAGTGAAGCACCTCGTGAAGGATCAGTGAAGGAGCTCCTTCACCCTGAATCCCGTATAAACAAAGGAAGGTGAAGGGGTGAAGGATAAAAAGAGAAAAAAACTAGTGTATCTATAAAAACAGTAAACTTGCAGACCATACATCACCAACAAAGTAATAAATAAATACCTGTTCCATAAAACAGGAAAACTACATTATCCATTATGCCAATCAGATCAAACACCTCTCCAACCAAAATCCAACACCACTATCAGCTGGTATCCTAAACAATAATAACAACTGATATACTTTTATATCTATAACTGGAAAATAGATTATATTAAAAAGAGCAAAAAAGCATCTCAGATAAAACAAAAACATACACATAAAAAGTACAGAATCCGGTACACATTTTTAAGAAAAGAGTTCAGCACCAAAACCTATTCATCTTATTATCAACAAATAGAAACAAAAAAAACAAATATAAGTTTTAAATGAGCAAATAATCAACAATTATTATTTCTTGAAAAACATCGGTTAAAAATCCATACTAATTAAATTATTTTATATATTTACAAGGCATTTAATTTATTTACATTATCAATAATACCGACTACCATGATCAAGAAATTACTCGTTTGCTCAGCTCTGCTCACATTATGCTCTAATATGGAAGCACAAAATCCGGAAAGTATTTTTCTAAGATCTTACAAACAAGATCTCCGGACAGAATTAAATACAACCCGGAAAACCATATTCCCAAACAAAACAGTCCGTCTTTCTGAAAATGACATGCTGCTAGGTTACTGCCATGAAAACGACCTGCTCACGGGATTAGGAAACAACAAGGCATCTACGTTCAATTGTGCCATTTTCCTGCCAGAAGAACTGATCAACAACCTGAAAGGTTGCCATATCACAAATATACGTATTGGCATGAACAGCAGCACCAATCTTGAATCATCATCTGTATGGATCTCCAGAGATTTGCAAAACGCTCCTGCCTACACCCAGGAAATTACATTCCAACAAGGCTGGAATGAATTGACGCTTGACATCCCATTTGAAATTGACGATTCAGGACTCTATATCGGCTATACCACCACTTTATCTTCATTAGACGGACTCCAACCTTATGAAGTATTCCCTATCGGCCTCAACCATACGCCTACAGAAAACGGTCTGTTCATCAAACAAAACGACGGAACATGGGAGAATCTTTATGCCGGCGGATATGGTTCACTGATGCTACAGTGCACTGTCACAGGCCAAATACCCCAAAATGACATACTCATCAAGGACGTTACCGAAAGAACCGGTATACACGGAGAAAAGACGACCCTGGAAACGACTGTCACCAATAAAGCCAAAACTGCTGTCAGCTCGATTGACCTGACTTACACCCTGAACGGCCACACCAACCAAATAAACGACATCAGATTTGAACCGGCACTGCAAACGGCGGAAAGTGAAACACTTTCATTCGAAATCATTTGCCCGAAAGAAACCGGATACCACGATATACAAGTGAGCATAGACCAAATCAACGGACAAGAGGATGAATATCCTGCAGACAACACGGCTACCGGAAAAATCATCTCATTAAGCCAGACTGCACACAAAAAAGTTGTCATGGAAGAGTTTACTGGTACCTGGTGCGGTTACTGTCCGCGAGGTGCCGTCGCCATGGACAAACTGACCCGGGAAATGCCCGACAATTATATAGGTATTGCCGTACACAGTGACGAAATGGAGACAGCATCCTATTATCCGCTGCTTGATGGAGTGTACAGTTTTCCTTCAGCAACCATCAACCGCATTGTCAGCTGCGACCCATATTACGGTACGAACAATAACAACTATGGCATCAAAAACGATATTCTGAATATGCTGGATTATCCTTCAGCGGCCGACATCAAGATTAAAGCAACATATACCGACCAGACACAGACGCGACTGGACGTCACTTCACTTGTGACCTTCTACCTCAACAGTTCCACCAATCCCTATCAGCTGGCTTATGTGCTGACTGAAGACGGAGTGACCGGCCTGCAAAGCAACTATTACTCCGGAGCGACCAATCTGCCGGACGATCTGGCTCATCTGGGAGAAAAAGGAACATATATCACTGATTTCGAATTCAACGATGTGGCGAGGGGTATATACGACTGCATGGGCATAGAAGGTTCCCTCGAAGAAACCCTTCAGGAAAATGTTGAAATGAGCCACCATTATACCATCAGTATTCCGGAAACGGTCATCAACAAAAACAACCTGAAACTGACCGCCCTGCTGCTCAACACCGAAACCGGTGAAATCATCAATGCCAACCAAATTGCATTAAAGGATATTCCCACAACCGGATTTGACCAGATCTCCATTCCTTTAAAGGCTACCATAAAAGCCACCAATGACCGGCTGATTATCCACACGCCCGTTCATGAGCCATTGACTGCAGAAATCTATTCCTGCAACGGAACTCTCCTGAACAGCATCGTTTTCGAAGAACAGACGGTATTGCCGACCGACGGACTCAAAGGACCGCACATCATCCGTGTTACAGACGGCCAAAATGTGATCGTCAGAAAACTGAGTTTCTAATTCATAACTATCTTTCAGACAGTCCGGCGATCACCGGATCAAAATCTACCCTATCAGGCAGGAAGACCAGCAATATGGCGGTCTTCCTGCCTTTATTTATACGCCTTGCTTTACCGTATACCGGATCTGACTATATATAAAGGTCCGTTACCTTATATGAAAAGAGAATAAAAATTACCGTAAATAATGCCGTAACAGGTTTTACAAAACAATTTCACAATATCTTATTTTTATTGTAACATGGTTGAAATATAAAATGCAGAACTTTGCAACGTCAAAACAAACAACAGTTTACGATATGAAGAAACCACTCTTTATTACCTGTATGCTCACTTGCATGACATTGCCTGCTCTCGCTCAGAGCGGACAAAAAGAAACCCAATCTGATAAAAATAAAGGTAAGTTTATCCTGACCACATTCGGAAATGTATATTCAGGATTCGGCAGCCAGAATGACGAACGCGGCTTTGAAATAGAAAGAGCTTATCTGGGTTATCAGTACAATTTCTCTAATGGCATTGAATTGAAAACAGTTGCCGATTTCGGTCAGTCCAAGGATGTCACAGACATGAACCGCATCGGTTTTCTTAAAAACGCCTATGTGGGATGGAAGAAAAACAACTGGCAGCTTTACGGTGGTCTGATCTCAACCACACAGTTCAAAACTCAGGAGGATTTTTGGGGAAAACGTTATGTCATGAAGTCCTTCCAGGATGAATACAAGATGGGAAGCAGCGCCGACGTCGGAATCAGCGTAGCCTACAAATTCAACGACAAGATCTCTGCAGACGTCATTGTTGTCAATGGTGAAGGATACAAGAAACTGCAATTCGGCGACGGTCTTCAGTATGGTGCCGGTGTAACTTTCAAACCGGTCAAAGGTCTGATCATAAGAGCTTACGGTTCTTATAAAGAAACCACTGAAAAAGAATTGGACGGTACAACCAACCTGAATGGTTTCGCCGGATACAAACATGAAAAATTCGCCATAGGCGCAGAATACAATTACCAGCTCAACACAGATCACATCAAAAACCAGCACCAGGGCGGAACTTCAGTCTATGCCATGGTACCGCTAGGATCGAAAGTCAATCTGTTCGGCCGTTATGACTATCTCAACTCCAATCACGGATGGAATAAAGACAAGGACGGACAGGCTGCCGTGGGAGGTGTGGAAATCAAACTCTGCAAGCAAGTCAAGCTGGCTCCGACCTTCCGTTACTGGTCGCCGGATACAAATGACCAGCCCAAAGAATACTACGCCTATATCAACGCTTCATTCTCTTTGTAAAACGAACATAAGTCATATCAATTTAAAAAACTGAAACAACATGAAAAAGATTTATTTGCCTTTTTTGGCCGTTTTCGTAGCCTTGGCTATCACTGCATGTGGAGGTAATAAAACAGCCAATAATGAAAATGGTCGTGAATCAGTAGAAATGAGTGGTGCCGGAGCCACATTCCCGCTTCCGTTCTATACCATGTCATTCGAAGGTTATGGTGCACAAAGCGGTGACAAGGTTTCATACGGAGGTATCGGTAGTGGCGGTGGTGTCCGCAACCTGAAGGACCAGATCGTTGACTTTGCCGGAAGCGACGCTTTCCTTAGCGACGACGAAATGAAGGAAATGGATCCTGTCGTACATATCCCGACCTGTATGGGTGCAGTGGTGATTGCCTACAACCTTCCTGAAACCAAGACTCTGAACCTTTCCGGAGACGTAATTGCCGACATCTTTGCCGGAAACATCACCAAATGGGACGATGCCCGCATCAAGGCTCTGAATGCCGGAGTCACTCTCCCTTCAAAAGACATCATTGCCGTATACCGTTCTGACGGCAGCGGTACAACCTTCGTCTTCACCGACTATCTTTCAAAAGTAAGCGAGAACTGGAAGAACAAGTTCGGAGCCGGAAAGACAGTTGACTTCCCTGTAGGACAGGCAGCCAAAGGTAACCCGGGCGTAGCCGGCATTGTAGCTCAGACTCCTTATTCAATCGGTTATATCGGTTCTGAATATGCTTTTGCACAGAAGATCCCGTATGCCAGCGTACAAAATGCCAACGGCGAAATGGTGACTCCGTCTACAGAAAGTATTTCTGCCGCAGCATCTGGCGAAATGCCTCAGGACACCCGTTGCTCTATCACGAACTCTACTGCCAAGGGTGCTTATCCTATCAGCTGCTTCACATGGCTGATCATCTACAAGGAACAGCATTATGCCGACCGCAGTCTGGCACAGGCTCAAGCTACACTTGATTTGATGGAATACATGCTGAGCGACTCTATCCAACAGACTACAGCTACCGTACACTACGCTCCGCTGCCAGCCAAAGCCGTAGAACTGAGCAAGCAGAACCTCAAGACAGTCACTTACGACGGACAGCCTATCCTGAAATAAAAACGAACTGATATGCAAGACAAAATTTTCAGATTTCTGCTCATATTGTCTGCAGTACTTATACCAATCATCGGTGGGGGGATCATCTTTTCCCTCACTCTTGATGCATCGGATGCTTTCGGCCATTTCGGATTCTGGCACTTCGTCTTCTCCGACGACTGGGTCACCACCGCAGGAAAAGAAAGCTACGGCGCACTGCCTTTCATCACGGGTACACTGCTGACAACGGCTCTGGCTTTGCTGATGTGCATCCCCTTTTCACTCCCGGTTGCTCTCTTTACAGGAGAATATTTCCGCGGTAAGAAAATCGCCACCGTACTCAGCACTATCACGGACCTGCTGGCCGGTATTCCTTCCATCATTTATGGTTTGTGGGGATTCTATGCCCTGCGTACGGTATTCATGCACCTGAATCTGTCGCCACAGGGATCCGGTATTCTGACTGCCGCATTTGTACTGGCCATCATGATCGTGCCTTACGCTGCATCACTGAGTTCCGAATTTATCAAAATGGTACCTTCCGACCTGAAAGAGGGCGCTTACGGCATGGGAGCAACACGTGCAGAAGTCATCCGAAGAGTTATTTTCCCTACTGCCGGTTCGGGTATTTTCTCCGCCTACATTCTGGCAATCGGACGTGCGTTGGGTGAAACGATGACTGTCACCATGCTTATCGGTAACACCAACCAGATGCCGGATACGCTCCGGACCACAGGTAACACCATGGCCAGTATCATTGCCAACCAGTTTGGAGAGGCCGACGGACTGAAACTGTCATCACTGATCGCCATAGGCTTGCTGTTGTTTCTCATCACAGCCATCATCAATATGATTGGCAAGATTCTGATCAGACGTGCCCAACATGTTTAAGTAGAACGATATGAAAATACAAGATAACAACTTAAAAATCCGCATACTGAAGAACAAGCTGCTCTACATAGTCATCTGTGTCTTCTCTGCCCTCACGGCCATTCCGCTCATTGCTATCCTTGGCGAAGTCCTGATCAAAGGATGGGATCAGCTGGGCTGGTCCTTCATCACGGAAGCTACCCCCAATGCCTACAAGGCCATGACAGCCATGGCAAACGGCGAAAGCGTACCGGGAGGTATAGCCAACGGTATTGTAGGTACGTTCCTGATGCTGACACTGGCTTCCGTACTGGCTATTCCTATCGGCATACTTTGCGGTATCTGTCTTTCGGAATACCGTGGCAACTGGTTTGCCACCATCGTCAGCTACATCACCGACCTTCTGCAGGGTACTCCGTCCATCATTATCGGTATCATCACGTATATATGGGTGGTTGTTCCGATGAAAGGCTATTCCGCCTTTGCAGGAAGCGTGGCTTTGTTCATCATGATGCTGCCGCTTATTATCCGTTCAACGGAAGAGACCATGAAAATCCTTCCAGAAACGCTCAAGGAAGCCGGACTCGGACTGGGTGGCAATTATTGGCGCGTCATGCTGAAAGTCATGTTGCCCGCATCGTTCGGCAGTATTTTCACCGGTATTTTGCTGGCTATCTCACGTGTGGTCGGAGAGACAGCCCCTCTGATGTTTACCGCACTGGGAGGTGCAGCCATCAGCTGGAACATGAGCAAACCGATGTCTGCCGTTCCATTGCTTATCTGGGAATTCTTCAATGATCCTAACCTTCAGAGCCTCATCTGGGGAGCCTCATTATTCTTACTGACATTTGTACTTTGTCTTAATTTATTAGCTAAAAGAATCGCAAAAAAATGGAAAATATAATTGATCCAATCCTGGAGATCAAAGGCGTAAGCATCGCCTACGACCAGAAGGTTACCGCTGTAAAAAATGTGTCTGCCAACGTCCAGCGTAACAGTATCACTGCCATCATGGGACCTTCAGGATGCGGCAAGAGTACCTTGTTGCGCGCCGTAAACCGCATGCATGAGCTTTACAAGAACATCACGGTGACAGGAAAGATCCTGCTTAACGGCGAAAACATCATGGAAAAACATCCTACTGAGGTTCGCAGAAAAATAGGAATGGTATTCCAACGCCCAAACCCCTTCCCGACCATGAACATCTACGACAATGTACTTGCAGGATATATTCTCAACGGCATTCATCTCAGTAAAAGCAAAAAGGACGAAATCGTAGAACGCAATCTGCGCAATGTCTCCCTGTGGGATGAAGTCAAGAACTCACTGACCAAACGAGGCACTTTCCTGTCCGGCGGACAACAGCAACGTCTGTGCATCGCCCGCTCTCTGGCCTTGCAACCGGACATCCTGCTTCTTGACGAACCGACCTCCGCACTGGACCCTATCGCAACCAAACACATCGAAGAACTGCTTGTACAATTAAAGAAAGAGGTCACCATCATGATTGTCACACACAACATGTCACAGGCCAAACGTATTTCCGACACCTCCATGTTCATGTACATGGGTGAACTGATTGAATACGACAAATCCGAAATCATGTTTACCAACCCTCGTGATGAACGCACACGTTCATACCTGACCGGTAAAATGGGTTAATATATTATACAACACTTAAAATTCCTGTAAAGGCTGTCCCGACGTGATGTCGCGCAGCCTTTTTCGGTTTATCCAGGCATAACATGTCACCATAATGGTTTCATTGCATCCTAATTTTGATTCAACGAATCATTTTTAGGGTTACAAGAATCATTTTTTCTATATTTCGCTGTCATGAAATATTATATTTGCAAGTGATATTCTGAATCATTAATCTTAATACTTAGATAACCCGACCATGAAAAAGACATTAATTACAATGGCATCCTGCATCACACTTGCAAACGGTATCATGTCATGCCATTCCAACCAGAGCAGTCTCAATATGGAACACCAGAATGACTCGCTCACTCTTATCCATATTTCACATCCCAAGAAATATCTTCTCCTGCCCATACAGGAATCCAGCGACGAGGCAAAAGTCAAGTTGAATACAGGAAAGGCAGACGACATGGCCTTCGACATCAGGCTTGCCACGGACAGTGTGGAATATTATGTTCCGTTCGAACTTCCTGAAAATGCCGACATAGCCACAGTTACTGTTGAAAAAGTAAACCGCCAGGCGGTCTGCTGGGCGCACATTCAACAGTCTGACACTTTTGACACGAGCAACAAAGACTATTACCGTCCTGTTTACCATCATACGCCTTTATACGGATGGATGAACGATGCCAACGGACTGGTCTATAAAGACGGCGAATACCACCTGTATTATCAATATAATCCCTACGGTTCACGCTGGGGCAACATGCATTGGGGGCATTCCGTAAGTCGGGATCTCATTCATTGGGAACACCTTAAACCGGCAATCGCCCGCGACACGTTGGGACATATTTTTTCCGGAAGTACTATCGTAGACAAGTTCAACAGCGCCGGCTTCGGAAAAGATGCCTTGATCGCCTTTTACACTTCAGCCAGCGATGAACACGGGCAATTGCAATGCCTCGCATACAGTACAGACAACGGCCGCACTTATACCAAATATGACCAGAATCCTATCCTGACCCCGTTCGACGGATTAAAGGATTTCCGTGACCCCAAGGTTTTCTGGTACGAGCCGATGAAGAAATGGTATATGATCGTCTCAGCAGACAAGGAAATGCGTTTCTACAGCTCATATGATCTGAAAGATTGGGAATACCTGAGTGCATTCGGTGAAGGTTACGGAATCCAACCCAACCAGTTCGAATGCCCTGATTTTGTACAATTGCCCGTAGACGGGGATTCAACCAGAATGAAATGGGCCATGATCGTCAACATCAACCCCGGATGTCTTTTCGGAGGAAGCGCCACAGAATATTTCATCGGTGAGTTTGACGGCAAATCTTTCACCTGCGACACCAAACCCGAAATAACCAAATTCCTGGATTACGGCAAGGACCATTATGCAACAGTCTGCTTCTCCAATACCGGAAACCGCACTATCGCCGTACCCTGGATGAGCAACTGGCAATATGCCAACGTAACGCCTATCAAACAATACAGAGGTGCCAATGCCCTGCCAAGGGAACTCTCACTCTTTACTCAGGACGGGGAAATTTATATGGCTTCAGACGTCGTCAAGGAATCCGGTCTTCTGCGAAAGAACACCCGTAACCTGAATGACTTCAGCATCGAAAATGAATATGTTATTGGTGATGCGTTTGCCAATTGCAAGGAAGGTGCATTTCAAATTGAAATGGATTTCACACCGGGCAACACGCAAACAGCCGGATTCGAAATGCTTAACAGCAAAGGAGAGAAAACGAAAATCTACTTTGATATGGCCAAGAACAGGCTGGTCATGGACCGGACGGAAAGCGGTCTGATTCCTTTCGGCGAACAGTCGGAACCTCATGCCAAGGAAAACCACGACAGACGTAAAACGGAATCGGTCAACTATATCAATGATTTTGCTCTCGGCACATGGGCTCCTCTGTCACTCTGCAAAGGCAAGACATATCATCTTAACATATTCGTAGACAAATGTTCGGTTGAAATTTTCGTGGACAACGGCCGCATAGCCATGACTAACCTTATTTTCCCGACTGTGCCCTACGACGGCCTTCGATTCTATTCAGAAAAAGGCAAAGCCGAAGTGAAAAATCTCAGAATATCCGAACTAGGACTCTAAAACCATCAAGAAAATACCATTTAATACCATAACCAAAGCTATTATTCAAAATGAACAATCAAGTCTCCACTTCCAGTCATTACAAACAGCTGATCCCTGTCATGCTGTGCTTTTTCGTCATGGGATTTGTCGATTTGGTCGGCATTGCATCAAATTATGTAAAAGCAGACTTGTCCCTGTCTGATGCAGAAGCCAATATATTCCCGTCTCTGGTGTTTTTCTGGTTTCTCATTTTCTCTGTTCCCACTGGTATCCTGATGAACCGCATCGGACGCCGCAAGACTGTCCTGCTCAGCCTGTTTATTACATTCATTTCTCTGCTGTTGCCCATATTCAATGACAGCTACGGACTGATGCTTTGTGCATTCTCCCTGCTCGGCATCGGCAACGCACTGATGCAGACTTCACTCAATCCGCTATTAAGCAATATCATCAGCGGCAACAAACTGGCCAGTTCACTTACCTTCGGCCAGTTCATCAAAGCCATCGCTTCGTTTCTGGCTCCCTATCTGGCCATGTGGGGAGCAACCCAGACCATCCCTTCTTTCGGACTGGGCTGGCGTGTTCTCTTCCCTATCTACATGGTCATTGCCGTCATAGCCACAATCTGGCTGAACGCCACATCCATAAAAGAAGAAGCTCCTGATCAGGCCTCTGGCTTCAAAGCCTGTCTCAGCCTGCTCGGCCGTCCGTTTATCCTGCTTTGCTTCATTGGCATTATCTGTCATGTCGGCATAGACGTGGGTACAAACACCACAGCCCCCAAGATCCTGATGGAACGGCTTGGCATTACACTTGAAGAAGCCGGTTTCGCCACTAGCCTTTATTTCATATTCCGTACGGCCGGCTGTCTGTCGGGTGCTCTTATCCTGCAAAAGATAAAAGCCCGCAGTTTCTTCCTGCTTAGCGTATGCTGTATGCTGGCTGCCATGATCCTGCTATTGTCGTCCAATCAGCCTGCCATCATTTATGCTGCCATCGCCCTGATAGGTTTTGGCAACTCCAATGTCTTTTCCATCATATTCTCCCAGGCCCTTCTGGCAGTTCCTGAGAAAAAGAACGAAATTTCAGGTCTGATGATCATGGGCCTGTTCGGCGGAACCATTTTCCCGTTGCTGATGGGCGTAGCCAGTGATGCTGTCGGACAGAACGGTGCTGTAGCTGTCATGACGCTGGGTGTGATTTATCTCTTATTCTATACATTAAAAATTAAACATTAACTTTGTCATGAACCACAATCATATTATCGTCGGAATGGGCGAAGCATTATGGGATATGCTTCCGGAAGGTAAAAAACTGGGCGGAGCACCGGCCAACTTTGCCTATCATGTGTCACAGTTCGGACTGAAAAGTATCGTAGTCAGCGCTGTTGGAAAGGATGAACTTGGAGACGAAATATTGGATAACTTCCAGAAAAAGGATTTGAAAGGACTGATAGAAACAGTTCCCTATCCCACTGGAACCGTTCAGGTGACACTGGACAAGGCCGGTATTCCCTGTTACGAAATCAAGGAAGGGGTTGCCTGGGACAATATTCCCTATACCGGACAACTGGATGAACTGGCTCATCAGGCCATAGCGGTTTGCTTCGGATCGTTGGCACAACGCAACCCTGTCAGCCGGGAGACCATCAACCGTTTTCTGGATACGATGCCCGATACGCCTGAAACACTGAAAATATTCGACATCAACCTGAGACAAAACTTCTTCACAAAGGAAATACTCTGTCATTCTTTCCAAAAATGCAATGTATTAAAGATCAACGATGAAGAGCTTGTCACAGTCAGCCGTCTGCTTGATTTTCCGGACATGACAACTGAAAGCCAATGCCAAATATTACTGGAAAGATATAACCTGAAAATGCTGATCCTGACATGTGGTACCAAAGGCAGTTATGTCTTTACACTTGATGAAACATCATTCTTAGAGACACCTTCCGTTGAAGTGGCAGATACGGTCGGAGCCGGCGACTCTTTTACCGCTGCATTCGTATCAGCCATTCTGAAAGGCTGCCCTGTGAAAGAAGCTCATAAACTGGCTGTTGACGTATCTGCGTATGTTTGTACACAGAACGGAGCCATGCCTGTCCTGCCGACAACACTCACAAACAGAATATAAATTCTTTATCAGTCTGCTCCTGCCGGTCTGAAGTCAAATATCACACTCCAGACCGGCCTGACAGGCATTCCGATACGCTGTTTTTTTTCTTCTTATTAGAAGGAAAAAAGAAAAATACGCCCTGAAACGGCGTCACACACCCTGCCCGGAAGAAGATTTTCACTCTCCCACAAAAAATCAGATTAGGCTCTAACATTCAGGCCAATAGTCACCAATTCCCGTCTTCCCGATTATCCATAGGAATGGCAGATTTTTAAACAAATACGTCACAAATTTTTCTATATTCATAATTTGTGCTTATATTTGTGTATATATTGATTAACTATGAAACGCTTTTCCTATTCTATCACTATACTGATTATAGCTGTTTTTTGTCTGATTTGCGGATGCTCATCTCCCCAAAAGAAATACCATATCGGAGTCTCACAGTGCAGCGACGATGAATGGCGCACACAAATGAATAATGAAATTCTCAGAGAAGGACTGTTCTATCAGGATGTGCAGATTGACATCACGAGTGCCAATGACCAGAACCAGAAACAGATTGAAGATATCCAATCGTTTATCAATCAAGGTGTAGACCTGCTTATCGTTTCGCCTAATGAAGCTGAAGCCATTACCCCTATAATAGAAGAGGCTTATGACCATGGTATTCCGGTCATATTGGTTGACCGTAAGGTAAACACCGAAAAATATACCGCTTTTGTAGGCGCAGACAACTACAAAATCGGAGAAGAAATCGGCCATTATATTCAGCACTGTCTCCCGAAAGGCGGAAAGATGGTTGAAATAAGAGGCCTGAAAGGATCAACTCCAGCAGCAGAGCGGCATAACGGCCTTATCAGCGTATTGAAGACCAATCCTCATATACAAATTGTAGCTACCGCAGAAGCCGACTGGCAAACAGCAGAAGCCCGTAAGGCATTTGACTCCATATTAACCGTTACGCCCAAAATAGACATTGTCTTTGCCCATAACGACCGGATGGCTTCCGGAGCCTATGAAGCGGCCCGTAAGCACCACAGGGAAAAAAACATACGCTTTATCGGTATAGATGCCCTCACGGGAAATGACTATGGAGTGGAACAGGTCATGAAAGGCAAACTGGAAGCGACATTCATCTATCCTACAGGAGGAGACCTTGTGCTCCGGACAGCCATGAAGATACTGAATGGACAACCATTCGAAAGAAACAATATCCTGTCTACCGATCTGGTCAACCAGTCAAATGCCCGCATCATGCAGATGCAGACATCACATATCCAGACTTTGGACGAAAAGATCGAAACTCTCAACCAGAAACTGAACAATTCGCTCAGCCGCTACATGTCGCAACGCATGCTGCTTTATGCCTGCATTGCCATACTGGCTCTTACGATAGCTCTCATGATCTTCCTGATAAGGGCATACCGGACTAAAAACAAGATGAATGCCGAACTGTCACAACAAAAGGACCAGCTGGAAACACAACGTGACCAACTCATCGAACTGTCGTCAGAGGTAGAAAAAGCCACACGGGACAAACTGTCCTTTTTCACCAGCGTATCACATGATCTGCGTACACCACTCACCCTGATTTCAGACCCCGTGGAACAACTGCTAAGCAGACCGAATCTGCAGCAGGAGGAACGCAGTCTGCTACAGATCATACAGAAAAATGCCACAGTACTGCTGCGACTGATCAATCAGATCCTTGATTTCCGTAAATTTGAAGAAGGCAAACTGTCACTTACGCTGAGCCAGTTCAATATTGCCGACGAGATCAAGGAATGGACTGAAGCATTCCGTACACTTTCATACCGCAAGCATATCCATTTTCAGCTGAACATGGATGAGGCTACCACAGAATATGTCATGGTTGCTGATATTGAGAAAATAGAACGTATCGTCTATAATCTGCTGTCAAACGCATTCAAGTTCACATCAGAAAACGGCTCCATCACTGTAGAATTAACTCATTACGAAGAAAACGGCCCGCACATCAGACTGATTGTCAGAGACACCGGTATAGGCATTTCAGCCCGCCATGTAGATCATATTTTCGAAAGTTTCTATCAGGCTGACACCCGTCAGGCCGGTTCCGGCATAGGACTGGCTCTGGCAAAGGCTTTCGTGGAAATGCACAACGGTACGATAAACGTCACCAATACAGAAAACAAGGGAACATCTTTTACCATCGACCTGCCGGCCAAACAGGAAGGAAACGTCAATCCGGACAGAGAAAAGAATGCTTATATGACCAGTTTCAAGGACGGTGCCATTCTCGATGCCGACCAGGAAAGCCTGCAATCCGGCAATGAGGAGATCGTTCAGCAAAACAAGGAAACCGTACTGGTCATCGATGACAACCAGGACATACGTGACTATCTGAAAATATTGCTCCGCAAACAATATACTGTCATTTTGGCAGCCAACGGCAGGGAGGGCATACATATGGCCATGAAATACATACCGGATGCGATCATCTGCGATGTCATGATGCCCGTCATGGACGGTATAGCCTGCTGTAAAAGACTGAAATCGGAAGTTCAGACTTCGCATATTCCTGTATTGATGCTGACTGCTTACAGCCTTGACGAACAAAAAGTCAAGGGATATGAAAGCGGTGCAGACTCGTACATTCTCAAACCCTTCAGCTCGGAACTGCTGCTCACACGACTCAAGAATCTTATAGACAACCGCAAACGCCTGCAAAATTTCTTTACAGACAAAACAAATATCCAGAAAGAACCGATTGCCGCAATCGACCAGACTTTCCTGGAGAAGCTACGTTCCGTCATCGAACGAAACCTGAGCAATCCCAACCTGAGCGTAGAAGAACTGGGAGATAAAATAGGCATGAGCCGCGTCCAGCTTTACAGAAAGACCAAAGCGCTGACCGGTTATTCACCCAATGAACTTATACGTATCACCCGCCTGAAGAAAGCGGCCACCCTTCTGGCCTCAACCGGAAAGACTATTGCAGAAATCACTTATGAAGTAGGATTCAGTACGCCGTCCTACTTTACGAAATGCTACAAGGAGTTTTTCGGAGAAAACCCGACAGACTTCCTGAAACGAAAAGAAAAATCCGATTAGAAATCCGACAAGGCTCGTTGTTCAAATCAATACTTTCATACCGACAGACAGGCTCAGAATATCCTTGAACTTGACAAACCGGTTTCCCACAAATGTGACGATATCGGTATCACAGGCACCCAGCTCATAATAAAAGGCGATGCTTTGTGACCGCCGCCGGTCTCTTTCCGGTATTTTATACAGAATGCGTTGTCCGAAGGAGATATTGGCACGAATCCTTGTAGAGAATCCGTAATATCCTTTAGGATAACGGCTTGGTTCATCTACCCAGAAGCTTTCATCAAGAACTGATGAAAGAAAAAGACTGCAGGACAAAGGCTGGATATACCATCTGCTTTTCGATATGGCAAAGGACCATGGAATATAGGATTCCTTCAAAGTCAGTGTGACCTTTGTTCTTTCACTATGGTATTTGGGAATAAAACCGATCATTATATCGGTTTCCCACTGGTCTGATTGTCCATAACTCCATCCGAAACCCATAGAACACAAACCGATACTGCCCGCGAACTGCAGCTTCGTGTGGTCCGGAATCAGTTTTTGCCAACGTATCATGCGTTTCATCATCCGTTGGTCATATTTGGACATCAGCGAATCCTGTCCGGCACCAAATCCTTTTGCCTGGACCCCTAAACACATTGCCAGCAGAACCAACCTAAAAAGTACATTTTTCAACCTCATATCCTTCCTCATTTATGGTAATGACAAAATAGCCGCGCTTACCGACAGTCGTACATCCATAATACATTACGCCATCGTCGAACAGTTCACTCTCGTTCCAGTTATGCACGTGTCCGTAAAGGCAGAACTGCAGACCCGCATAACTTTTCACATAGTGCTCAAAAGCCTTGGATACGTTATTGTTGAATTCCATGTCTCCAGGCGGCACATGCATTGCCACTACGGTTTTCTCTACACCATCTGGAACCGTATTCAGAGCATTTTCCATGAAATTGAAATCCGGAACCGGATGACTGTAATCATACTCAAGTGCATTGGTATTCAAGCAGATAAATCGCACATTGCCTGCAACGAAAGAAAAATTCTCCTCACCGAAAACCGTTCTGAACACATCCCTTCCCGTTCCCAGACAATCGTGATTCCCCAACAGACAAACATAAGGAACCTGTAATTTATCCATCACATCCCTTGCCCAAAGAAACTCCTTGGTCTCTCCGAAATCGGCCAGATCCCCACCGTGTAAAACAAAATCAATATCCCCACGGCTGTTAATAAGATTCACGACATCCTCCGTTTCATCATATCTTCTTTGCGTATCGCTGATCATTGCAAAACGGATGCTTTTCCGTCCTGACATGCTATTTTCAATACGAAGGATATTACGGGCATTCACATCAGTATCACCTGTAATGCGGGTATCATAGGGATGATATTCTATCACATTACAGGCTGTAAAAAGCATCATGGCTATGCCTGATATCCACACAGAGTTTATTCTCATAAAAAAAACATTTACTTTGGCAGACAAAGTTATTAAAGTTTACTTCGACAAAAAATACCAAAATAAATGTATTTATGTTCTATATGTCCTTTTTTCTCACTGCCTTTTTATTCCCAATGTTGTTCTCTTGAAAACCGGCAGTCAGAATAAACCCGAGTATTTTCAGGATATCCTACCTTTCATTACGAGCTACAGGAAAACAATCCTTATAACGCAGTTTGATCTCATCTATACGTGCCTTGGAAAGGGGCGGCACACCTTCAAGCGGATAAGTCAGTCCCAAATCCTTGTATTTGAACACACCCATTGTGTGATAAGGCAACCATTCTATTTTCTGCACCACCGTATACGACTTCAGATAGTCCACCAGTTCGTCCAGTTTCTCATCGCAGTCAGTCAGTCCGGGCACAACGACATGACGGATCCACACGGCCGTACCTCTACGCTGCAGTTCATCCAGAAAACGAAGTGTATTACGTCCGTCATTGCCACAGACCTTGCGACAGTCATCCGGCCGCAGAGCCTTGATATCCAAAAGAACAAGATCGGTATAATCCAACACGGAAAGAGTCTTTTCCGAATATATCGAACCGGCCGTATCCAATGCCGTATGAAGTCCGGCATCCTTGCACAAACGGAAATATTCCCTGCAGAAGTCAGCCTGCAACAAAGGTTCTCCTCCGGTCAGAGTCACCCCACCCTTGGCTATAAAATTCCGATATCTCAGGACTTCTTCCAGAAGCTGTTCCGGCGTATAGGTATACTGGACAGCACGGCCTGCGTCCCAGGTATCAGGATTATGACAATAAAGACAACGTAAAGGACATCCCTGAAGGAAGGTCACAAAACGAATTCCGGGACCGTCAACGGTCCCGAAACTCTCTAATGAATGTATTCTACCAAAAATCTGTTCTGTCATACTGGAATCACCAATACTTATTATAATGAATGGTTGATCGTACGTGAAATCACGTCGAGCTGCTGCTCGCGGGTCAGCTTCACGAAGTTAACGGCATAACCGGATACACGGATAGTCAGCTGAGGATATTTCTCGGGATGATCCATGGCATCCAGCAACAGTTCCTTATCAAACACGTTGACATTAAGATGCTGTCCTCCCGTCGGTGTGAAGTAACCGTCAAGCAAAGAAACCAGATTGTCAACCTGTATGTCGGTCTCCTTACCCAAGGTTGCCGGAGAAATGGCAAAGGTATAGGAGATACCGTCGTGAGCATGCTGGAACGGCAGTTTGGCTACAGATGCCAATGCAGCTACAGCACCCTTGACATCACGTCCGTTCATCGGATTGGCTCCCGGTGCAAACGGTGTTCCTCCCTTACGGCCGTCAGGTGTAGTTCCGGTCTTCTTACCGTATACCACGTTACTGGTTATGGTCAGAATTGACTGTGTAGGAGTTGCATTGCGATAAGTCTCGTGCTGGCGCAGGTAATTCATGAATTTCTCGGTGATGTCTACTGCAATCTGATCCGTGCGGTCATCATTGTTGCCAAACGGCACGTACTCACCTTCGCGCACGAAGTCAACGGCCAGACCACGCTCATCGCGGATCACCTTGACCTTACAGTCACGAATGGCTGCCAGAGAGTCGGCTACGATAGACAGACCTGCAATTCCGGTTGCGCGGATACGCTGTACATCGCCATCGTGCAAAGCCATTTCGTAAGCTTCGTAGTCGTACTTGTCGTGCATGTAATGAATGATCTTCAAGGCATTGACATAAACCTTGGCCAACCAGCGCATCATCTGCTCGTATTTCTCCATCACCTCGTTATAATCAAGATACTCGCTGGTGATTGGCTCGAACTTGGGAGCTACCTGCAAACCGGTGCGCTCGTCACGTCCGCCGTTGATGGCGTAAAGCAAACACTTGGCCAGATTGGCACGGGCACCGAAGAACTGCATCTGCTTACCGATCTTCATCGGAGACACACAACATGCAATACCGTAATCGTCTCCATAATCCACACGCATCAGATCGTCATTCTCATACTGGATGGCAGAAGTGTTAATAGACACCTTGGCACAGAAACGCTTCCAGTTTTCAGGCAGATTGGCTGCCCAAAGCACGGTAAGATTAGGTTCCGGTGCAGGACCCAGGTTATACAAGGTGTGCAAATAACGGAAACAGGTTTTGGTTACCAGAGTACGTCCGTCTACACCCATACCTCCCAATGATTCGGTCACCCAAACCGGATCACCTGAGAACAAGTCATTATATTCCGGTGTTCTGAGGAAACGCACAATACGCAACTTGATGATCATCTGGTCGACAAGTTCCTGAGCTTCTTCTTCAGTCAACAGTCCGGCCTGTATATCTCTTTCAATATAAATATCAAGGAATGTAGCCGTACGACCGATTGACATGGCAGCTCCGTCCTGATCCTTTACCGCAGCCAGATAAGCCAGATAAACGAACTGTACAGCCTCGCGTGCATCCTTGGCCGGACGAGTCACATCAAATCCGTAGCATGCACACATTTTCTCAAAATCCTGCAAAGCACGGATCTGTTCTGTCACTTCTTCTCTGTTACGGATAATCTCATCATTGAGTTCCTGAATATCAAGACGTTTCTTATACTGTTTCTTGTCCTCAATCAGACAAGTGGTTCCGTACAGAGCCACACGACGGTAATCACCGATGATTCGGCCACGTCCATAGGCATCGGGCAATCCGGTAATGATAGCCGAATGGCGCGCAGCCAGCATTTCCTCCGTATAAGCTGAGAACACACCTTCATTATGCGTCTTACGGTATTTGGTGAAAATCTCCTTGGTCATCGGATCAAGATGATAGCCATAAGCCTCCAGACTGTTCTCTACCATACGGATACCGCCTTTCGGGAAAATAGCCCGTTTGAGCGGTGCATCAGTCTGCAATCCGACAATCACCTCATTATCTTTGTCAATATAGCCGGCTCCGTATGTGGTAATGCTTTGCGGAAGTTTCGTTTCAGTATCATATACTCCTTTTTCACGTTCAACCTTAAACATCTCTGTGAGTTTGTCCCACACCTTACGGGTTCTTTCCGATGAAGGTTTCAAGAAGCTGTCATCACCCAGATACGGTGTATAGTTGTTCTGGATAAAGTCACGCACGTTGATTTCCTTCTTCCAAAGGTTGCCCTTAAAGCCGGTCCAGCTTTCGTTATTCATTTCCATAATTTATAGAATAGATTAGAAATTAAAGAGTTTTTGAATTATTTGCTCTCGAAACGCAAAGGTACACATAATTTGTGAAATTTGTAATACCTACAAACAAGTATTTTGAATCAATCCGTAATGAAATAAAGATTATGATCCGATAAAATTAAAGATTCAGCCAATGCCTTAATGTTTCCATCGGAGCATAAAATATCATGCGCGGACCGATTGTCCGCATCACCAGCCGCATTTTTTCACGCATCGCCGGTTTATAGCAATGCACAGGACAACGCCGGCAAGCTTTTTTCTCTTCACCGAAAGAACACCGTTCCAACCTTTGACAGGCATATTCCATCAGTGAACGGCAAGAGTCACATAACTGTGCATGATGTTCTACATGCCGGCAATACAAACGGATCATCAGACTCACGATCTTCTTCTCCCGTTCTATTCTGCTTACATTTTTTTTCATGATGCAAAGATAATGCATGATGACGAAGAACAACTAATGCAACCCGACTTTTATCCGTTTTGATAATCTAAATAATGCAACAAAGACTTTATTTATTGATCAAAAAAAACTACCTTTGTCAAGCAACAACTTAATCTAATTATATGAAAACAAAAGCCATTGGTCTGTATATGTGCATGTTATTCTGCCAGCACATATACGCGGAAGACTACACATTCCAGTTGCATGTTGGAAATGCCATTGCAGACAAGACCGAAACCCTGGATAACGGGGCCATATACATGACGTTCCCTGCAGGAACTGACGTGAACAATCTGGGACTGAGCTGCACGGTTCCTGAAGGAGCGGTAGTTTCACCCGATCCGTCAAAAGCACGTATCCGCGACAATGAAGTAGAGATCTTTACGGTTACCTATGCTGACGGAACCAAGCGTGCATTTCCGTATTACTTTTCATCCGGCCGCTGGTTCACCGTCATTCTCTTCGGTGACCCGGAAGTTAACATGACAGGACGTTACGGCAACAATGCGACAGAAGAAAACTTAAGCAAATGGGCCAATGGCATCATCAATATGAAAAATAGCGGCCGCTATGCTTTCAAGTCCAACACACATATCAAGCCGTCACCGGATCTTGTCATCTGTATGGGCGATATGGACGAAGACCAGGGTGACGGAAAAGCCATATCAGGCATTTTCGATCTTTTCACCTCCGCAAACATTCCGTTTGTCACAATGGCCGGAAATCATGACATAGCTCCCGACTACTGGACAGCCGATAATTCTGACATGTCATTAAAAGCATTCGGAACTGCCGGAAACAGCAATCAAACCACCTTCAATCTAATTACCGGTTATTTAGACAAGGCACAATCAAACGGTATTGAAGATGTGAAACGTTTTACACAAGATAACGGTAACACCCAACCCCAGCCATATACATTCACTTTCAAGGGAGTGCGTTTTTATATCGGACAGACTTATTGGTTCCAGAAACCGTACACTTACAATTGGTTTACCAATGGTACTTACTATGCTCCGAATGGCATCATTGAATCCTTAACTTCATTTGTTGAGGAACATAAGAATACACCTTCCGTCTGGGTGCAACATTATCCGATCTCATGCGCCGACCGCTGGTGGCTGGATCAGAACGAAGGCGGTTACAGCGTAGCTCCATCCGACAGTCCGACTTACGCCACTGCTACTGAAAAGCGCAACAAATACATGGATCTGATCACAAAAACCCAAAACCCGTATCACTTCTCTGGGCATAATCATGCACAGGCCACGGTAAACCATAACTACAACGGCACTGCATTCAAGGATTACATTGCTCCTTACTTTGCTACCGAAGGTGGTGCCTGGATGGTGCTTTGCCATGAAGGCGAAGGCGTTGTTGAAGTACAGTCAGTTAACTTTAATTATTGATGCCATGAAAAAAGAAACTTACATATACCGTTTGTTTACAGCGGCCATACTGGCTGGTACCATGCCGTTGCATGCAGCCGTAGAAGAAGTGACAGCCCAATATGTCACGAACTACAACTTTACAGGCGACAAATCAGTCTGGAACATAGAACAAAACAGTTGCAACACCGCACAAAATGAAAACTGCCAGGAATTCTGGACCGGCGACACCAGCAATGCATGGTTCAAGATGAGCCAGACTGTCACCGACCTTCCAGAAGGAATATACAGATTGACTGTCAATGCCTTTACCCGTGCAGGGAACCGCGATATTTCGCAAACGGCCATCTATGCCACTACGACGGAAAAAGAATACATGTCCCCCATACTGCTTCGCCATCAGGACACATCATACGGCAGCATGCCCGATGCCATGAACACGGCTTCCGCTGCATTCTACAGTACGGCCGGATCATACTGGCTGAACACCATTGATTATATCATGGTAAATGATGGTACACTGACTATCGGTGCCCGCAACGTTGGCCAGCTCAACAATGGAGGCGACAACGGTTCCTGGACCATTCTGGGTAATGTCAAACTTTACCGTCTCACGGGCAGTGACCTCCGCCCTCTCCTTTCTCAAGTCATCAGTGAAGCACAAGCTCTGGCATCAGAAGGCAACTTCAGTGGAAAATCCGATCTTGAAAGTGCCATTACCGCCGCGCAGAATCTTGACGACGAAGCACTCACCTCCGAACAGATCAGAACGCTGCAAGCAGCAATGGAATCATACCGTCAGACCCGTCTGGCAGATGCCACCGAATCTACCGGAATTGACGCCAGCCACCTGATCAAAAATGCTGGATTCGAGAACGGAGCCGTTTTCAGGACCGGAACAGCCAACGGCAATTACTGCGAACCGAAAGGCTGGACAATGACATACGGTGAGATGCATGTGAACAACAATGCAGGCATGGCCTCTTCATTCATCGAACAAGCCGGTCCGAATATCCGGCTGACTCCTACCGAAGGCGATTGGGCCTATTCTGCACGTATGCGCTGGAGCAACGGAAGCCATATCAGTCTGACACAAGACATCACTCTGCCGGCCGGAACTTACGAACTGACTGCCGACATGGCCAATCTGACCAATGACAATCCTCCGGTCCTGACCTGCACGACAGCTGAAGGAACGGAAGTAACCAGACTGACAGCTTCATCCACATCACTGGCAACCTGTCACGGTGATAAATTCACACTCGACTTTCCTCAAACCGTAACCATCCAAATCGCCCTGACTCAAAACGGACAAAGCAACACGGCCATGGCCATTGACAACCTGTGCCTGACTTATTACGGCACATCTGACATCAATGAAGATGCCATAGTCAACCAGAAGATAAAGGAACTTAACGCCATCCTTGAAGAGTTTGTCAACGACTACAACAACAGTGAATGCCAGCAGAACAGCGGATGGAACAACCTGATCGACAAAGTCAACGAAGCAGAGTTGGTAAAGGACAACACTTCTTCTACCGAAGCGGACGTACAGACTGCCATCGACAATCTGAAGCAAGCCATGTACATGGCCGCCATCGACACGGAAAATGGCGAAGCCACAAAGCTTATCAAGAATCCTGATGCTGACGGTAACCTCAACGGTTGGACACAAACACTCACCAACATCCGTAATGAAGAATCGTGGAAAGGCGTAACCGACAATTATTTCGACGGTGGCAACTGGGGATCTGCCAGCGGATGGACAGCCGGCATACAGCAGGAACTTTATCTTCCGGCAGGTTACTACTCACTGTCTGCCATCGGCCGATGCAGCCACGACGTCACGCTTTCCATGCACATCAACGGCCTCAGCTGTACCTTCCCCGCAGAAGACAATACCGGCGGAAACATCTGGACTTATGCCTCTGAAGGATCTCCTGAAGCAGCAACCAACAACGGCAAAGGCCTCGGCTGGAACAAAAGGCACATCGGATTCTATCTCAGCGAAGACACGCCATGCACACTCGAAGTCAAGGCTACGGCACAGGCAGTTGAACACCAATGGTATTCCATAGATGACTTCAAACTGGCTTATGCAACCGAAAAAGGTCTGATTGTATGTGAAGACAACCACATCACAGCCAGCGGAGCCATCTATGCTTCCGAACTGACAGAAGCCATCACCGAGGAAACCCGCTATATCGACCTTACCGCTGTCAGCATTCTGATCGGTGAACCGCAATGGCCTTCATCCATGAATCCCAACTGCCTTATATTTGCACCTGTGGGAATGATCGAGAAAACGACGAACACGGTTTGCAACAACATTTGCAGCCAACTGACATTGGCTGACCGTCAACCGTTCCATTCACCGGCAGGATTCACAGCCAAAGAAGCCACTTACAGCCGCGACGCCTACCGCGACGGACTCTACGAAACCATTGTTCTGCCGTTCGACTGTGAAAAACCGGCTGGTGCATTCGTATGGGAAGAAATCACCGGCGAAGATGCAGATAACCTCACAACCGATCTCACTGAAGACGAAACCCTGCAGGCCGGCAAAGCCTATTTGATGAGATATACCGATGAACCTGAAGAGAACGGCATGACTCAGATTTACCAGACCACAAACGCCGGCATTCCGGTATTCAGCCAGCCTGTTCCCGACGGCCTGTTCGGTTCTACGGATACCTATGTAGTCGAAAGCGAAGCTGACGGCATCTATATGCTGTCCGCCAAGGACGGCAGCTTCCGACTGGCAACAGCCGGTTCGTATTCAGCACCGTTCAGAGCCTGTTATAAATCAGGACAGGACAACCTGCAAGCCAACCTTCACATTGACAATGAAGCCACAGCCATCCATGAAATTTCAGATCAGGCTGACGACCACCTGAGGATCTACACCCTGGACGGCCGCTACATTGGGGATACAGACAGTCAGGGCACCGGTCTGAAACAGCTTCCGAAAGGCATCTACATCATCAACCACAAGAAAATCATCATTAAATAACCGCACATGAAAAAATACCAGCATCCGTCCATTCGGACTTTAAATATGACGGCAAGCGAAACGCTTCTCAGCGGTAGCAACAGCGTCAGCATCAATCATGATGAATACGAAGATTTCGACGGTGACAACCGTTGCAACATCCAGACCGGATTTCAAACCGGCATTTGGGAGTAATCCCACCGCTCACTGATTCGTCCCCGCACAAGATTCCGAGTTGTGCGGGGACATTTTTTTCCAACCGCTTAAGGCAATTTATCGGTCTACCTGCCAATAATCCTGGTTTTCATTGGTAAATTCCGGAAAACTTTTGTAAATTTGTCCCCAAATATTGTAATTATTATAAGAAATGAATATTCTAGAGTTAAGTGAACAGGAAATCGTCAGAAGAAACAATCTGAATGAACTTCGTGCCATGGGGATAGATCCATACCCGGCAGCCGCATACCCTACCAACACGTTTTCAACCGATATCAAAGCAGAATATCAGGACTCGGAAGAAAAACGTCAGGTCTGCATTGCCGGCCGTATGATGAGCCGCCGTATCATGGGCAAGGCTTCATTTGTTGAATTGCAGGATTCAAAGGGACGTATCCAGGTTTACATCACCCGTGATGACATCTGCCCGGAGGAGAACAAGGACATGTACAATGTCGTTTTCAAGAAATTGCTCGATTTGGGTGACTTCATCGGCATCAAGGGTTTTGTATTCAAGACTCAGACTGGCGAAATCAGTGTACATGCCCAGGAACTGACCGTATTGGCCAAGAGCATCAAGCCGCTTCCTATCGTCAAGATGAAAGACGGCGAAGTATACGACTCTTTCGATGATCCCGAGCTCCGTTACCGCCAGAGATATGTGGACCTGGTAGTCAATAACGGTGTCAAGGAAACCTTCCTGAAACGTGCTCAGATCTATAAGTCCATGCGTGCCTTCTTCGACAAGGACGGCTATACGGAAGTGGAAACTCCTATTCTGCAATCCATTCCAGGTGGTGCTTCTGCCCGTCCGTTCATCACCCATCATAATGCGCTGGACATCGACCTTTATATGCGTATTGCCTGTGAGCTGTACCTCAAGAAACTGATTGTCGGCGGCTTCGAAGGCGTATACGAATTCTCCAAGAACTTCCGCAACGAAGGTATGGACCGCAACCACAATCCGGAATTCACCTGTATGGAGCTTTATGTTTCCTACAAGGACCTCTACTGGATGATGGAATATACCGAACAGATGCTGGAAAAAATCGCCATGGACGTGAACGGTACGACCCAGGTGAAAGTGGGCGACAACATTATCGACTTCAAGGCTCCTTACAGAAGAATCACTATTCTGGATGCCATCAAGGAAAAAACCGGTTATGACCTGAACGGCAAGACCGAAGAGGAAATCCGTGAAATCTGCAAGGCACTCCACATGGACGAAATAGACGAAACATTCGGAAAAGGCAAGATGATCGACGAGATCTTCGGTGAATTCTGCGAAGGTACGTTCATCCAGCCTACATTCGTCACAGACTATCCTATTGAGATGTCACCTCTGACGAAAAAACACCGCAACAATCCGGAACTGACCGAACGTTTCGAGTTGATGGTCAACGGTAAGGAGCTGGCCAACGCCTACTCTGAGCTCAACGACCCGATCGATCAGGAAGAGCGTTTCCAGGAGCAGCTGCGTCTGAGCGAGAAAGGTGACGACGAAGCCATGTTTATCGACCAGGACTTCCTGCGTGCCCTCCAATACGGTATGCCAAACCTGGCCGGTATCGGTATCGGTATGGACCGTCTGACCATGTTGCTGACCGGACAGACTACCATCCAGGAAGTACTCTTCTTCCCGCAAATGCGTCCTGAAAAGAAGATCCCCAAGGACCAGCCTGCCAAATTCATGGAAATAGGTATACCGGAAGCCATTGTTCCCGTACTTCAGAAAGCCGGCTATAATCTGGTCAGCGACCTGCAGGGAGTCAACCCGCAAAAAGTACAGCAGCAAATCGGCGAGATCCTCAAAAAATATAAATTAGAAATAGAGAAGCCCTCCGTCAACGACGTAGCGGCATGGATTGAGAAGCTTAACTAGGTATCATGGGAAATTGTGGAACCATAGCCATCATGGGTGGCGGTAGCTGGGCTACCGCCATTGCCAAAATGATGCTGGAACAGAATGATTCCATTTACTGGTATATGCGTCGGGATGACCGCATCGAAGAATTCTGCCGTCTGGGACACAACCCCGCTTATCTGACAAGCGTTCATTTTGACGTCAACCGCATTCATTTCTCTTCGGATATCAACAAAATCGTGGAGAATGCGGATACACTGATTTTTGTCACGCCATCACCCTATCTGAAAAGCCACCTGAAGAAACTGAAGACCAGGATCAGGGATAAATTCATCGTCACGGCAATCAAAGGTATTGTCCCCGACGAAAATCTGGTCTGCTCAGAATTTTTCCATCAGGTATATGGTGTCCCCGATGAGAATCTGGCCGTTTTGGGCGGCCCGAGCCATGCGGAAGAAGTCGCATTAGGCCGCCTGACTTATCTGACCATCGGCTGCGCCGACCTGAACAAAGCGCAGAACTTTGCAGACATGATGGCCAGTGAATACGTCAAGACCAAGATCAGTGATGATGTCATCGGCATAGAATACGCTTCCGTACTCAAAAACGTATATGCCATAGCTGCAGGCATCTGCAACGGACTCAAATACGGAGATAACTTCCAGTCCGTACTCATGTCGAACGCGGCACAGGAAATGAACCGTTTCCTGAAAACAGTCCATCCTATCGAACGCAGCATTATCGACTCCGTCTATCTGGGCGACCTGCTGGTGACCGGCTATTCCAACTTCAGCCGCAACCGCGTGTTCGGCACCATGATAGGCAAAGGATACAGTGTCAAAAGCGCTCAGATAGAAATGGAAATGATCGCTGAAGGATTTTACGGCACCAAGTGCATGAAAGACATCAACAAGCACCTGCATGTCAACATGCCGATTCTGGATGCAGTATACAACATCCTCTACGAACGGATCTCTCCCAGCATTGAAATCAAACTGCTGACTGATTCGTTCCGCTAACGGTCTCCCAATTGTATATAAAGACAGATAATACTTTTTAATGTGTAAAAAGATGAAGAATATTCAATTAGACATCACTAAAGCTGCTCAGTTTCTGAGCGCTGACGCAATCGCGGCTTATGAACCACAGGTAAAGGCCGCCCAGGAAGCATTGGAAAACGGCACCTGTCCGGGAAATGATTTCTTAGGATGGTTACACTTGCCTTCTTCCATCACTTCTGATTTTATTGCTGAACTTAACGCCACTGCACAGGTGTTGCGCGAAAATTGCGAAGTAGTCGTAGTAGCCGGTATCGGCGGAAGCTACCTCGGCGCACGCACCGTCATCGAAGCTCTGAGCAATACATTCAGCTGGCTGATCAACGACAAGAAAAATCCCGTCATTCTTTTTGCCGGAAACAATATCGGTGAAGATTACCTCGCTGAAATGTGCGATTATCTGAAAGACAAGAAATTCGGTGTCATCAACATCTCAAAGAGCGGAACCACCACTGAAACAGCACTTGCATTCCGTCTGCTCAAGAAGCAGTGCGAAGACCAGCGTGGCAAGGAAATGGCTCAAAAGGTAATCGTTGCCGTAACCGATGCCAAGAAAGGCGCAGCACGCACTACTGCCGACAAGGAAGGTTACAAGAGCTTCGTTATCCCTGACAATGTGGGCGGACGTTTCTCTGTCCTGACTCCGGTGGGATTGCTGCCTATCGCAGTAGCCGGTTTCGACATTGCCAAGCTGGTAGAAGGTGCAGCTGACATGGAAAAGGCCACTGCCATTGACGTTCCTTTCGCAGAGAACCCGTCTGCCGTTTACGCCGCATGCCGTAATGCTTTGTACCAGAGCGGAAAGAAGATTGAGATTCTCGTCAACTACCAGCCCAAGCTGCACTACCTCAACGAATGGTGGAAACAGCTTTACGGAGAGTCTGAAGGTAAGGAAGGCAAGGGCATCTTCCCTGCAGCCGTAGATTTCACTACCGACCTTCACTCTATGGGTCAGTGGATTCAGGAAGGTGAACGTACCATCTTCGAAACAGTCATCAGCATCGAGGAACCGAACCACAAGGTATTGTTCCCGTCTGATGAAGAAAACCTCGACGGTCTGAACTTCCTCGCTGGCAAGCGTGTAGACGAAGTCAACAAGATGGCTGAGCTCGGAACACAGCTGGCTCATGTTGACGGCGGTGTGCCCAACATGCGTCTGAGCGTACCGGTACTCAACGAATACTACCTCGGACAGATCATCTATTTCTTCGAGAAAGCCTGCGGTATCAGCGGTAACCTGTTGGGTGTAAACACCTTCAACCAGCCTGGTGTAGAAGCTTACAAGAAGAACATGTTCGCCCTTCTCAACAAGCCCGGATATGAAAAGGAAAGTGAAGCCATCCGTGCTAAACTCAACAAATAATCATGATGTTTGAGAACGAAAGAAACAAATATCTGGAAAGAAACGGCTTTGAGCGCACTTGCCTCAAAGCCGTGCTTTTTGATATGGACGGTGTCCTTTTCGACTCCATGCCCAATCATGCCTATGCCTGGAGTCACTCCATGACACAGTTCGGCTTGCAGATGACGCCGGAAGAAGCTTATCTGCACGAAGGCCGTACAGGAGCGGGCACGATCAATATTCTGGCACAGCGCTATTGGGGACGTGATGCCACGGAAGAAGAGAAACAGACCATCTACAAGGCCAAGTCCGAAGCATTCAGCCAATGCCCCGAAGCCCGTAAGATGCCAGGCGCACACGAGCTTCTGAACAAGGTAAAGGCCAGCGGACGCACGCCAATGGTCGTCACCGGATCCGGACAATTGTCTCTGCTCGACCGTCTGGAGAAAAACTTCCCGGGCATTTTCAGGAAAGAACTGATGGTAACCAGTTTCGACGTCAAGCATGGCAAACCCGATCCGGAACCTTACCTGATGGGACTGTCGAAAGCGCACATACAGCCATGGGAAGGCCTCGTCATTGAGAATGCGCCATTGGGCGTAAAGGCTGGCTCATCAGCCCACATCTTCACCATTGCAGTCAATACCGGACCACTCCCCGATCAGGTGCTTTGGGATGCAGGAGCCGATCTGCTGTTCCCGTCCATGCAAGCCTTGTGCGATGCCTGGCAGGATGTGCTCGACATGCTGGCCTGACAAAACATCAAAACATGACCACCACAGACCGGACATACAGTCCGTCTGTCGGCTACTGATATATTCCCAATCCGTGACCTCATAAAAACGGATTGGGATTTTTTTATAAAACAAGCCATCAATCTTTCAACCATCAAGACATAAAAATATCCCGCTCTGTTCTTCCTGTCAGAAAAGAACAGAGCGGAACAATAAAAATTACAGTATATCAAACCCTACAGCAGAGCGGCATATTTGCGCACCTGTTCAAGCCGCTCCATAAAGGAAGGGTCTGCAGCGGCCTGTCGCATATTATATTTCAACTGCAAACGCATCAGCGAATCAGCCGGAACATCAAGAGCCGCTTCAAACAACATGGCCGTCTGCGTAGTGACCGGTCGGCGGCAGTTAAGAATATCGTTCAAAACCTTATAAGAGATACCCATCTGCTCGGCCAACTTGCGCTGCGAGAGTTTGCGGTACTCTATCTCATCTTTCAACACTTCACCAGGATGAGTGGGTGTATATCCTTGTTTAATTGCTCCCATACCCCTTGTTTATTTATAATGATTGGACAATTCTATGATATTACACACTGTGATTACTGTCTCCGAAGATATCTTTTCCGTTTTCACCTCTATGCGGTATTGATCATTAACACGAACAGATTCCAACCCTGCCTTATCGCCTACCAAAGCCTCATAATGCAACGAATGATAACGATAAAGATCCTCAACACAACTCAAGGACTCCAACAAATCTATCGTTTTCTTATATTTAGCCACAATATGCGGCTGGAAACGATGTTTCTTATCCGTGGTCTTCCCCTCTTCATATAATTGACGTAAATAGTCTTTATCAAAACTGATTACTGTAATCTTTCGTATTGTTCACAAAGCAAAGACAAAATATATTTCCCCATATATCCACTAATAAAGTGGATTTTTATACTGTTTTTCTTTATCCTTTCTGAACAGTCATGTGTAATATAAGGCAGCATCAACCCCACTTGCGACACCCCGAATCACAGCAGCTAACACATTATTCCGCAGTAAAACATTTCAACTGATCCATATCTGTTTATTTCTGTTTCTTCGGGTTCCTGTTCCAATGATATACCAGATGAAACATCACATAATGCGGCAGGGAACGGTACCATGTCTCCGTACGCCCTTGCGCATTGACGACATATTGGGTAGATGACAACCGGTGCAAAATATCAAAAGCCTCGATACGGCCTATCAGCTTGCCTTTAAGGAATGGCTCGCTAATCGATGCGTTCAGCACAAAATCGTCGGTATTCAAATCCGGGCTGCCGTAACCTCGACGAGAATACATATTGCCATCGGCTGAAAAAGTGGTCTTCAAACGGGGCAAGGTGTAACGGGCTGAAAGACCGTAACGGTAATCGAAAGCGTTGAGTGTGGAAAAATCGTACATCTTTCCTTCGCTGTTCCGCCATTTGATGTCGCCCGTGGCACGGACATTGAGCGCACCTTTATTGTATTGTATATACAGATTGTCGTGCAAAGTCAGTGTATTCACAGCGTTCAGATGGCTTTCTGTCTCACCCGCGAGCATGATATGATCAAGCCAGTGAACAAAGTTACCGTCAAAATTGTTCTCCACCGTCCAATGCCTGTCTGCTCCTAAAATATGCATGATACCGGCTTTAGCCTTGATGTCGTAAATGCCACTTGTATTTTCAGGACGATAGGTATAAACTCCAGTAACCGGATTGAAACTGACAGCCTCTGAAACAGCATTGTGATTATAGCCACAGCGCGCAAAGAAATTATAATGACGTCTGGCTGTGCGGTTATCTTTATATTCCGCTTGCAGATAAGTGACAGAATGCCATGGCTTCAAATCCGGATTACCAAGACGGACTACAAGTGGAGTGGCATCATCCTGGAAAGGAATCTGATTGATCAGAGACACGTTGTATTCATAATGGCCAATCCTGATATTAACCGGACGGCAAGCATCTTTCTTCACATAGAAATCTACACCGAGCGATGGTTCAAAGCGCACCGTCTTACGTACGGCCAACGTATCTAAAGAACCACGCTGATAGTTCAACTTCTCATAATTGGAACCTATCTTTAAATTAAAGTCAAAGAACTTAACAAGTAATTTCGGTATCTTATCAGTGGCAGGAAGCACACGGTTACGAGTAAAATCAAGTGTAATATCACCTCCGAATTTCTCCAGCTCACTGCTATATGAATTAGCACGATCGGTAACAGCCTGTAACATATCCAACTGTGACGAAAGCATCAGCGTGTCTGGATGATACAGCCAGTCATGGGTGTTGTTCCGTGTATACGACGGCACCACATCAATATCAAAATTGTTCATGCTATACAGCCCATAGTGAATGGGAACGCTTACCGAAAGCTCACGCTTGGAATAATCATTAGAAATGTATGAGTCTGTAAAGGAAGAACTGACAAAATCCTCTACACGGAAACGCTGCACCTGCTGATTCTCATCATAATTATAGCCTAAATTTGTGGAAAAAAGAAAATACTGTTTCATATTTCCCAGCTTTTTCAGATTCGGCTGTATCTTAGCTTGAAAATTCGCATTCCAAATCCTACCATCGTTGAATCCTTCATTGCGTTGACCGGTTATGAGACTGTCGGCAAACTGCTCCATCAGTGTATAGGAATTTCCACTATAGGAATTATAATTCAAAGAAGCATCTGTTTGAAACAAGAATCCTTTGGGCTTGATATACACAAATTTATTATTTACTTTCAAATTATCTGCCTTTGCCTGTGAAGTCTGACGGGTAGTCTGCCATGGATTGAGAGGAAGAAAGAGCTCACTGCGCTTAATCATCTCTCCATCATTATTGGCGGAAGCAAAATCCAAAGTCAGAGTTTCCTGCACATTCTTGTCGAGTGTCTGATAATCTATCTCACCGGCTACACTATGTGTAGTCAGCAACGAATTGGGTATAGCATCGGGGGTCCAATGCCCCGAACTTCCTATGTGCCTGCTCTCGTTCACATTATTGGAATTAGCCAATAGTGTATAGCGGGTCAATGGAGTAAACCCTAACAGGAAAGCACGTCCCAACCAGCGTTTCTGTGTACCACCGGCTACTTCGACATTTGCTACATACCCTTTCTGGTATTCCGGTTTCATATTCACATCCATAACATATTTCTTTTTCTCTATCTGCGCATCGAGGGCACGGTTGAGGTCGGTATTCTGTTCATAGACCTTAATATCCTTCACAGTATAATAAGGCAGGTTTTCCATCAGAACCTTAGCATTACCGCGCATAAACGAACGTGAGTTGAGTTGAAGCTCGTCTATCTTCCGGCTATTTACAAATATCTCGCCAAATTCATTCATCGTCACACCCGGCATCTGGCGTATAAGGTCATCAAGCATTGACCCTTCGGGTAACTGAAAAGCCGTGGCGTCATAAACAAGCGTATCACCCTTCAAATACATTTTTATCTTCGTTGCTTTTACGACCACCTCATCCAAATTCATCTGGCGGACCCGTCGCAATTCGAGCGGATCATCAAGCATCCAGGCTCCTTCATCGTTGCCGTTAATCGATAGAGCCTGATACCCGTCCTCGTAACCTTTAAGACTGCCACGCAGCAGATATTTACAGCTCTTCTTCTCCGGCTGAAACGAGAACTCCGCTTTCGCCACCGTACCGTCCGATCTCTTTATTTTCCGAATAGGGATAGAGTCGATAACAACCGTACTGTCGGCTGCCAGAAGCAGTGACACTTTTGCTTCAGGCAAGGGCGTTTTCAGAAAAGCATCCTGCACCTGACCAAATATAAGGCTTTGAGAATAAGCGCTCAAAGTAAAAATAAGAAGCAGCAATAGGGTGATAATTTTTCGCATAGTTATAACTGACCTCCACTTGGAATAATCATACCCTACAATGCCTTTATTAAAGTAAAGGCATTGAGTTGGTCTGTTTTATAAAAAGTAAAGGATTTTTATTTTAATAATAAATTACAGGTTAACAAATAAAAATACGGGCTGAGGATTGTAATCCAATCTTCCCCAGCCCTGAAAATAAAAATGAAAAACAGCTATTTATTGCAATCCGCATCCTTCAAGGACCTGCTTTACAACGTCCGGCATCTTCACGCAAACGTAAGTAAGGGTCTTCCCGTCCTTGGTTTGATAACTAAAGGTCTTTTTGTTCTTCCAGTTCAGGTTATAGGATTGCTGGCCTTCAATGATCATCGTGTCGTTGACATAAGCAAAGTCTCCGGCGGAACCACTGAACGTGTAGAACAGGTTTTCCCGTTCGTATGGACGAAGATTGACGGAGAAAAAGCGGTCCTTTCCGAAAAACTTATAGCTTTCGACTTTAGGATCAGATGTCACAAGTTTCCACACTCCCTTCAGTTTGTCTTTCCGTTCCTGACATTGCTTATAAGCATCAGCCGTACGTTTCACTAGTTCCGGCACAGCGCACCGTTCCCAGCATTCAGTTTTCCACAAGGAAGGAATAAACGAGGATATATTATAAACGTCTTTCCACGTGTCATCTATGTGGTTGGCATCAATCCACTGACGTGGACGAACCTGTCCGCCTTCCCGTACGGTCGTTTCCGAGAAAGGATCATAATCTCCCGTTGCCCCTCCAATGGTCATGGCTCCGTCCGGAGTTTTCCAGTTGACGGTAAGGGTAAGCGAAGCCTTGTCACCGAAAAATTTATAATGCTTGACAAACGGAGGTTTCTTATGATGCTGATAAGCAGAGTCACCGATGAAAAGCATTGTCCAGCATCCCCGGCTGTCATATTCTTTTTCTGATGGTTTTTCCGTTTTTTCCATAGCCTGTGTCTTGACAGTATCTGCAAATCCGACAAGACAGAATCCGGTAGCTAGAATGGCTAACAAGTTTTTAATATTCAACAAATTTCGTTTCATAAATTATTTATTTAAGGGTAAATAATGATAATTTGATCAGGCCCGATCTTTTTTAAAATTTCTTATGATGATTTTAAGGAAAATTATTTATTGCAGTCCGCAACCTTCAAGCACCTGCTTTACAACTTGCGGCATCTTTACGCGAACGTAAGTAAGGATTTTCCCGTTTAGGGTTTGATAGCTGAAGGTTTCTTTATTCCTCCAGTTCAGGTTATAGGACTGCTGGCCTTCAATGACTGTAGTGTCATTGATGTAAGCAAAGTCTCCGGCAGAACCGCTGAACGTGTAGAACAGGTTTTCCCGTTCGTATGGACGAAGATTGACGGAGAAAAAGCGGTCCTTTCCGAAAAACTTATAGCTTTCGACTTTAGGATCAGATATCACAAGTTTCCACACCCCCTTCAGTCTGTCTTTCCGTTCCTGACATTGTTTATAAGCGTCAGCAGTACGTTTCACCTCTTCAGGCACGGCACACCGTTCCCAGCATTCAGTTTTCCACAAGGAAGGAATAAATGAGGATATATTATAAACGTCTTTCCACGTGTCATCTATATGGTTGGAATCAATCCACTGACGCGGACGAACTTGTCCGCCTTCCCGTACGAGCGTTTCCGAGAAAGGATCATAATCTCCCGTTGCCCCTCCAATGGCCATGGCTCCGTCCGGAGTTTTCCAGTTAACGGTAAGGGTAAGCGAAGCCTTGTCGCCAAAGAATTTATAATGCTTGACGAACGGAAGTTTCTTATGATGTTGATAAGCCGAGTCGCCAATGAAAAGCATTATCCAACATCCCCGGCTGTCATATTCTTTTTTCCGACTTGGACGTGCTGTAGATTCCGATGAAGCGGAATCCGTTTCTGAAACTTGCTTGTCCGTTTCGGTTACAGACGCCTGCAAGGTCTGTCCGGTTGAAGACTCAGGTCTTTCCAATGCAAAATCCACAGTGTTTTCCGTATCTTCAGCCTGTCTTTCCACTTCCTGAACGGTTATCATACTGGTGAACCCCAGAAAACCAAACCCGCTTACCAGGACAAGCAACCAGCTTTTCGAATTCCGGATATGCCGGTTCATAAACAGGATCCTTTCTTTCAACGATGAGTAGTTATAGTTTGAACGTGCCCAAACCCATTCTTGATGCGCCGTGCAGGTCAGTACCAGATTGAGCTGGTATTGTTCACGGTCGAAACCGTTGTTGAGGACATCACGATCCACTTCCATCTCCTGCAACTCCTTGATGGCACGAAAAAGCAGATAAGCGAAAGGATTGAACCAATTGACAATGGTCAGACACTGCAGGAAAAGCAACTTATGGAAATGGCGGTGCCAGATGTGGTTTTCCTCATGAGCCAGCACGAAGTCCTGTTGTCCGTCTTTCATATTGTAAGGCAGGAATATATTATAGCCATAAGAGAAAGGAGCTGTGCAAGGACTCCGATAAATACGGATGCACCCCCTGTAACCCTGAAGCATGGATTTCCGCCGGATATAATACAATTGACCGATCTGTACCATCATATAAAAGAACAGCAAAACGATGCCTGCTCCATAGATTACAAACAGATGGGATTGCACATAGTCCCATGCGGCAGTAAGCACACCCAGTATCTTTTCGGCCGGACGGAAACGGTCTTCTGAAACTGTGGCCGGCAAGGCCTGTTCTTGTAATGTAGCTTCAGCATTTTCCAAAAACCGCGTGCCCCCATCAGTAATGAACTCCCCGGCAGACAAAGAGTGCGCATCAGTCGCCACTGAAGAAACGGCCTGTCGTATAACAGATACAGTTGCCGGTGTCTCAACCCATACCGTCAGACGAAAGAACAGCGTAGCGGTCATCAGACACATACCAAGCGTCAGAAGCATCTGCGCCTGCCTGCTTTGGCAATGCATACGGATGAAAAGCCGATAAAGGAAATACAGGACTGCACCGGCCAGCAAAGAAGCGACCGGATAGAATCCCGGAATGATCTGCAGGTTATCGAGGAAAGTGAAATTCATGGTTTCAGAAAGATTGGTTACTGTTTGCCCTTTTTGATAATCTGGATAATCTGGTCTATTTCTTCCTGTCCCAGATTTTCTTCCTTAGCAAAGAAACTGACGAATGACAGGAGCGACCCGCCGAAGAAAGTGCTCTTGATGTCTTTCATAAAGGAACGGGTATATTCATCCCGTTTTACCACAGCCGTGTAACGCAGCATCTTTCCGACATTTTCCGATTGCACAAAACCTTTTTCCTTCAGGATCTTCAGGAATGTGGCCAAAGTCGTATAAGCCGGTTTGGGTTCGGGATAAGCGTACAGAATGTCATTTGTGAAGCCGCTTTGTTCCGGCAAATTCCATAATATATCCATTACCTGGAATTCAGCTTTTGTCAGAGATTTGTTATTTTTCATATCATGATCATTTTTACTGCCACAAATATACTTCTAAAAACATAGAACACAAACTAAATAATTAGTAGTTTTTATATTTTTAAACTATTTAACTATTCAAATAAGGTTAACAGCTATTCAGCCTACAGAAGACAATACAGACCATCATCCGCCTGACTTTACCTGTAAGTGGAAACAAGGAACTTGAAAAAGATCAGAATCCATGAGGGTAATCCCAAACTTCGGTTTAGATTGGGTATGATTCTCCCAAAACGGCCTCTCCCCATAAAAACCATGCAGGAAACAGCCTTATTCTAAATATTTTGTTTAACTTTGTGTGTGTATTCATAATCGAACAGCTTCAAAAACAATGTTTAACAAAATCGAAATAGAGCGATTCAGGGGCATTAAACACGCCTCAATAGAGGGCTTAAAGCAGATTAATCTTTTCTTTGGAAAGAATAATTGTGGAAAGTCTTCATTGTTGGAATCTTTGTTTTTAGCCAGCGGCATATCAAATCCTTTGCTACCTATCCATGTAAATTTTATGCGTGGTTACAGCAAGGTCCGTTTGAATGATCTTAAACTCGATTTCTATAAATTAGATTCCAGTCACCCGATTCACATCCGGGTGGAAAATGAAGAAACACGTGATTTGAAGATAAGCCTCTTCGAACAAGATCAAAGTAATATATCTCTAAATGCTGATGATACGAATATTCTTTCGAATGTTGAAGAGGAAAAATATGGATTAAAATTTAATTTTAAGATCAATGGGAACTGTTTTGAATCACAGTTACGTTTTGACCCGGAAAATTCAACCGATGCCACCCGTATTGTATCGAAACAGTATGTTGAATCATTGAGATGTACATATTTAAGTCCTAAATATGATTTCAACACATCAATACAAGGTTTACAAAACATTCTTCAAAATAAAGACGAGCATTTTATTGTGGAAGGTCTTAAATTGATAGAACCACTTGTAAAAGACTTTATTTTTACAGACAAGGAAATGCTTGTGGATATCGGGCTTACAAAACGTATACCTGTGAATATGATGGGCGATGGAGCCAGAAAAATAGTTTCCCTTCTAACCGCTGTATATGATTGCAAGGACGGTGCGTTGCTCGTTGATGAAATCAGCAACGGTTTCCACTATTCCGTCATGTGCAATTTATGGAAAGTTCTTATAAATGCTGCAATAAGAAACAACACCCAGCTATTTATAACAACGCATGATACTGATTCCATTAAAGGACTTCGGGACGCTGCATTTGGCAAGTTTGACGATATCGTGGCTGCTTTTAAATTACTGAAAACTTCTGATGATGAATTAAAAGCGTATCACTATTCTTTAGAAAGTTTGGATTATTCTATCAACCAGGAAATTGAAATAAGGTAATATGGCCAGAATATTCATTGAGGCTAAAAATGACAAGAAATCAGAATACTACTTCCTTAAAACGATTATAAGACCTTCTGTCTGAAATAAAGAAAACGAATGAACCTTACATATTGATATGTGCTGTCAGGGTTACTGACAATGGACGCAGGTGATACTCCTCGTAATGCTCTTCCAAGTTACCAATATTACGGACGATGAAAGTCCGTATGTTTGTGAGATTATCACCATCGAGGTTGAATTCCAACTTTTTAGACACTTTCCACTGTAATCCCGCACCCAGGAAGACAAAGTTTTTGCGAGAGGATGGCAGGCTGGAGTTGTACGAGTGACTTGCATTCACGTTGAAAAAGAGACGGGAAGGCACAAGACGCATTGTGAAACGACCGCACTGCGACAAATCGCGTAAAGTCGTAGCGTAGACCGTCGAAGTGGAACGGCTTCGCTGCCATCTGACAGAATAGTCGAGACGGTAACCCGTAACGATGTCGAAGGCCAATGTGCCGCTGAGCGCATAGCCTTGCCTCTTGTATTCCATGAGCACCGACTGGCGCAATATTTGGCTCCGGTCAGTCATAGCGGAAGCCTTGAGGTCGAGTTGCATCGTATGCCAGTAGATGTCCTTCCGGCCATAAAGCGTGAAGCCATAGCCCGTGCCGTGGTTGGGCGCGTACGTTGCCTCAAGGACGGTGTGAGCCTGCTCATCGAGAGTTGTGCCATAGGTGATGTCGCTCCACGAACGACGCCAGTTGCCTTCAGCATAGGCGAAAAAGCCGTTGAAGATGTCCTTGAACGAGATCTTGAGACGGGCAGAAACGGCATGGCTGTCCGAGAGCAAGGCGCGATAACGCGAGAGGCTGCGATAGTTCTGCATGAGATAGGTGGTGTAAAGCTGCGGCCAGGATGTTTCGGAGGACGAGTAGTCGACATTACCGTTGAAAGTGAAGTTGTCGGTCGCCTTCCAAAGCAACGAGAATGAGGGCTGGAAACGCAGACGGATGCGTTGGGCATCGGTAGTCTCGCCGGGTATGTCGGTGTTGTCAAGGCGCGTGCTGGTCAGAGCCAAGGGTAATCGCAGCGTAGTGCGGAACGAGCCTTTGACATAACGGATCAAGGGACCGACGCCAAGGTAACCGTTGAAGTGGTACAGATGTCCGTCAGCCAGCATATTGGGATGGAAAAGTGCCGTAGCAAGCGTGGTATAGGTGGCGTTGGCCTGTGCCGAGAGAGACAAGGTCCAGGAGTGGGCGCGAAGGTCACGGAGTGTCTCAAAGTCATTGGCCGTAGAGATGGTGGTGATACCGACATCCTGCCGGGCTGTCATGTCGCCGCCAATGACGAGCGACTGCGGCGAAGAGGCTACGCTGTTGTTCGATGTCCATTTAAAGCCGCCACCCCGTGCAGTACGATGCACCCAACGTGTACGGTTATTCAGTGCAAGCGATCTGTAATGCAAGGTCTGCGCTGTGGCACTGACCATCCCCTGCCCCTCGTTCCATTTCCCGGATAGAGAAAAGGTGTTGTTCAGGAATTGCCGACTGGCATTCTTCTCGTATGTGAGTGTCAAGTCGGCGACATTGGTATGGATACGGTCGGAAATGTCTTCCGTGAGCAGGACGTCAGTACCGTCGGGCAGAACATAGGTGGTACGGGCATACGATGAACCGCGCGACAGATTATGGCTGTAGTTGAGATTGTAGTGGAGTGTGACATCCTCCGACAGCTTTGCCAGATTGTTGAGGTTTACGCCGTGACGGTAACCAAACAAACTGTTGCCAACGGGTGATGAGCCATGCCCCACAATGCCCACCATGTTCGGGACATCTTTTGTATCCATGCCATAATGCACCGTTGCCGCTCCGCTGCTGCGCCCCATGTTGTCGCCGCTGTACCTCAGCTGGTGCTGTCCGCCACTGCCGAAATACATGGCCTGCAGCGTGACATCCCACAGCGGACCATCGGCATAGCCTCCTGCGCCCAGGTCCATGCTCCTTGTCCAGACGCCTTTTGCCTTATCCTTGAGTTTCAGGTTGATTGCAGCGCTTTCCGGCGGCACCTGATCCTGAAGGGCCTTGACGTGCTCGTGATTCTCCATCACCTGCACGGTGGCCACATCTTCGGCCCTGATGCCCTCTGTGGCAAGATTGTAGCGACCTTGCAGCATGTCGAGGTTCTCAATGTAAAAACGGTTGATGGGCGTACCCTGATAACTGATCGTACCATCGTCCGTGATCGTGATTCCCGGCAACTGGCGCAGCACGTCAGCTATGGTGCGGTCGTGCTCGCGTGTATAGGCAGACACGAGGTAGTTCAACGTGTCGCGGTTCCCCCACAGTTTCTGCGCCTTTATCAGGACCTCGCGCAATTTCATGTTTTCCTCTTCCACCGTAATGGTGCACGTCTGCGAACGGCTTTTTATGCGCATCACCTTGGGTTTTATGTTAAATCCGTTTACCTTTATCAGCATTTCATCAGATGTGGCTGTCGCACTCAGCGAATAGCGTCCCTGCCCGTCAGTGACAGCATAAGCGACAATGCTGGAGTCGGAAGACTGAAGCATGGTGACAATCACTTCTTTTACCGGTTCTGTGCCACAACGCACTTGCCCGCTCACGTTTATCGTGTCGGTTTGGGCGCTGGAGACCATACAGCCCCACGTCAAACAAACTATCATCAATATTAGTCTTCCCATACCGCAACATGTCAGTAATCCAGCGGTTGGAACTTGTCCGGCTTAATGTTAATCGGAACTTGCCCCACTATCATCGTACCCGTACGTTCAAATACTGTAACGCTATGTTCTGCCCATTTGATATAATATGCGGGATTAGACACATAATTAGGATTGCCGAACAGGCGATTGCGCAGTTTTACGAATTGGGATCGTGAACATTTTATGACTTCTTCGGGCACACTATAGGTTACTGTTTCTTTAACCGCCTCCACATGACGACATTCAAAACAATGGATGCCGTCATCAGATACCGCCCGCATGATAAGACCGGGCAACCCATTCAATCGCCATGGCCCCCAGCGGGTAGGCAAGCTCCCTGCAAACCATACTGTCCATAATCTGCCGCCATATCGGCCTGTGGCTTTCTGACACGGATGACCACATATCGTATCGTATTCTGCCTGCAAGGTCCAGTTTATCTTTTCCATTTTTTCAGATGTAAGATACCGGTAAGGCGGTACGGTCTCCACCGAAGTGATCTTTCCTTGCGGATAGTTCAACCATGTGGTCGGCACATACAACAGTTGTTCTGTCATGTCGTCTTCACCATCATGCCGCTTTTGCCCCATTGTACATGCCATGTCCCCGGCCACCTGTAACGTAAGACCGTAGTTCACATCCACGTCTTCATCTTGTGCATTTGAGGTATGGCACGTATAGTCATAATCCGCCACCAAAAGAGTAGATGCGATGCTGTCTTCCGTTTGCCCGTAAGCTACAAAAGAGAAAATACATAATATGGCAGAAACCAGCTTTGTCTTCATAGTATATCATTTAATTGCAAATATTCTGTAATAATGATCTATAATCCCTTTACAGACCAAAATAATCTTTTCTGCCACAAATTTACTTTTAAAAACACAGAATGCAAACTAAATAATTAGTAGTTTCTATATTTTTAAACCATTTGACCATTCCAACGAATTTAAAGTCACGGGAAGGCCGCCTGCCAGACTCGGCAAATGCCTGAAACCAGCGAATACCCTATACAAAGCTTCTGATAACATATTTAAAAGCCCCAGGCTAGCCGAGTCAGAAACAGGATATTTATATTCTTATCCCTACCTCTGCAACTTGGAATATTTTAAATGAGAGAAATGTATGGGCATTTATATATGTGCCGTCACGTAACAAGGCGTGCCAAGTCGGAAATATAGAATAATTACTATAGAACATCCGATGAAACAAGTTAAAAGCACATTATAATAATTCCGAACATCTAATCAAAATTTATAATAGTTACTTATTCTATTGGAATGAAGTATCATTTCAATTCGATCAGAGATATTATAACCTTTATGTTCCAAATAAGTCATCAGACGGGCATATTCTATATAGATATTGGTCATAAATATGCCAGGATCATCAGTACCCAAAACAACAGCAGGAATAAGCAGGTTATGATCTGATGAACCTTTTATCCATCTGCCAAGATGATGTTCGTCAAGATTTTTATAAAAGCTAATACACAAATTACTTGAAATAGGAACTTCCAACGCTATACCTTTTTGAGCAATATAGTCTAACACTAAATTTTGTATCTGATAGAGTTCTTCAGCTGTAAACAGACCATTATGTAATCGCATTAGTTCATTATAGCGTTTTTTTACCCCACTGTCATAATGATACAATTCAAACAATCGTGTTCCCATCGGATGTTGTTTCATATCCATTTGAATTTTCAATTGTTCGTCCAAAGAATCTTTAATGTAAAAAGATTTCTTTTTCAAATAAAAGGCCGGATCATATTTACGGAAACTCCATCCTTGGTATAATTCATCAATACTATAGACATCACCGTAAATTTCCTTCGAGAGTTTATATATTTCATCAGAAACCAATGGTAACTTGCTACGTAAATTCTCATAAGGACAGGAATAATCTGAAATCCATTTATAAACAAGCAAAAGATCATCCAACCATTCGCCTTTTTTTATATACAAATTAGGTTCAATACGTTCCAGCCATAGAGAAGGAAGAATACCTGCAGCAGTTCCATGACCTATCCGGTCTCCTTGTTCCATATCCAAAAACTCTACAGCTTCATACATCATACGCAATCCGCTCAACAAATGTACAAAATCCTCACCAGCATGAAATGTTTGTCTTAAATCTAAAGAAAATTGTTTCCAATTTCTTTTCAACCATCGGAAAGCCGGTGCAAAAACTTCCGGACCGGCATCCATCTCGTTTGCTGCGGCATCTATTCCCACTAAAGCCATTTGATTTTGATATTGATATGATGAAAATAATAAATAACGTTGGGCAGAAATCAAAGCTATACTTTTATCGGCTATATCTTTTCGTAAAATCTGATGCCGTTCATCACAATCCAGTGATCTGTCTTTAATTTTAATAAAATGAGCAACTAGTCCCAGATGGGGATCAGCATTATAATTTTTTTTGATTTTGGCCTTGATTTTCTGAAAATCCGAGGTGATTTTTTTTATTTGTATTATATTCTCTTCCTTTTTCCTTTTGGGAGCAAAACGTCCTTCCAAATGCTCTAAAAAGCAAAAATCCGTGTCATGAAGCAATTGCTCAAAGCGCATGTCATACGTATCCGCTTCGTGAAGCCAGCGGATATCGTTATTAGGAATCATCTGAAATTGAGTAAAACCCTTCTGTGTTCTTTGTTGGACTATCATTTGATGAAGTCCGGATATAATCAACAAAAGATGATGAAATTTTCTGGCTAATAATTCGTTTCCTTGTTCAATTTGCACTAAAACGGACAAATAGAAATAGGCTCCTTTTACTAAAACAGGATATCCTTTATAAGGGTAATAAAACTGCCAGGATTCTTTAAACACAAGATCATTGGTGACCAAATGTGAACTGATTTCATCTAAAAGCTGTTTCCCCTTACGCAAGCTGTCAAAGAACTCTTTCGGGAACCAGTTGTTTTGTTCATATTGGTGCATAACCATCAAGTCATGGTAATAGCTTTGACGGAAAGAGCCAATCCATTTTTCAACACGTCCGATTTGCGACCACCAAAGCACATCAGTTTCAGTACTTCCATTCAAATGAATATGCATATCACGCAGTTTTGACTCTTTACGGACAATATTTTCCAACTCAAAACAATAAGGTATACGTTGGGCCGTTTCTGAAAACTGGTCCATTAATGTCTGATTTATGAACTTATCCTTATTCGGAGTGTTCTTGAATTCTTTCAGAAAAAAAGCTGCACAGATAATCAAAGGTGGACAGATCCGAACCAGTTCCATCCATTCTTCGTGCATTTCTTTTTTCACATAAAGATGCCTATTCTTATAGCAAAGATATTTGTCTGCCAACATCTTAATACCTGAACAAAGATAAGATGACAAATTCGTTTCTTGCCTTCCACATTCTTTAATTTGATTTTCATAATCGAAACGATTTTGATACATATAATCCGGCAGCCAGGGATTGTACGAACGCGCCTTTCTGCGCGTTCGCTGATATAATGCTTGCACTGAAAGAATCAGATTGGAATTTCGCTGATACTCAAAAAGCGTATATTCGTCTGTCAACGCAAAAACAAAAAACGGAAGATGTATCATAACGTTTTAAAAATGATTTAGAATAGAATATACCGAAGTCGTATTTTTTATTTTCTTTTGGATACTTTCAAATAATACGTTGTCATTAACTTCTATATTATTGATACCTCCAATCATTTCCTTAATTTGCATTTCTTCATTCTCCAGCTGATTTATTTTTATATATAATTCACTCAAAGTCTCATCATCCTTTATAGATTCTTTTAATCCTAACTTATACCGTTTTTGTTTGATTTTGGTTTGCTTATCTACCAGATCCTGTATAGTTTTATTATACTTCTCTTTATTACTAAAAGAAACCTGGGTTTTCTTTATCAAGCTTTCATACATACTTATTTCATTATCTATAAAATGAATTTCATGAGACAAATTAATATATTCTTCGTATCTGTTTATTGTTGTTCTTATTTCATTAATGTCTTTACTTATTTGCTCCAGACTCTTGGTATAATAATTATTTTTCTCTATACTTAGATAGATTCGCAAACAGGAGTATATGTCCGTAAAATCATCGGTTTTCTTTTCTTTTATACGATTTAATAACTCCAGGATAAATGGGTCCACATAAACCTTTAACAAAGGACAGTCTATTAACCAAAACGCAAATGATGATATTTTAAGTAGACGACTAATCTTTGTCAACATGATATAATTATCTACAAACTTTGTAACTCCTCCGAAACTATCAATAAATCTATAAGGTATTTTATTAAAAATGATCAGCGTTTCGATAATCGCCGCATTCCATAAAGTCAACACGGCTTTACTGATAAAATTCCCCAAAGAGGTTTTATAATAATCAGTATCATTTGATAGTTCAAGCATCAAATCAAAATACCTGTTAAAAATACGGTCTATGTAAAATGGTGCAATACCAAAATCTATCGGACTGACGCACCAGTTAAACAACTCTTTTACGAAACACTCATTTTCCGCTTCAACCTGACTGCTTTCTACATTTATAATAAGATTTTCTATAGGCTTTCTTCTTGACAGTAAAGTATTTTTAGACTGGACATTTGCATTAGGCTCCTTATAACATACCACTTGACAGAATTGGTCAAACAAGCTATAAAAAACATCTGACCTTTTATTCCATGAAGTAGAACGCAAAAGTTCTCCTAATATAGCTAATGGACGATATAAGGAATAAACACAAGAAATGTTCAATTTTGAGGATACGGATTCTATTTGAAGCAATTTGATTAACTTTACTTCAATATAGGATTCTTTATTAGTAGTAATACCTTCTTTAATGATTGCTCCGGGGATCCCAAATGTTTCCAAACTACCATCACCCACAGGCCTTCCATTGCAATATGCCAAAATACGCCCTATAATAGTGTCCAACCCACAATCTGTATATATATTTGTATAATTCAAAAAATTTACGTTTTTATCGGTTAAAATCTGTTCCCCATATAATAAAGACAGCTGTTTGGTCAAGGAAACCCGTATCCAATAATCAAATATCATCCCAGACTGATATTTCATCTGCTCGGCACAAGAAAGTCCAAGAGCAATAACAGCATTTTTCAAACTATCATCCTCCATCTCAGGCAGAAAAGTGCTACCGATTGTAAGAATGTGATTCTCAATTAGGAATTTAAGCAACCAGGCAGGATAAACAGGAGAATGGGCCATCAGGAATTTACTGTCACCAGAAAGTTGATTGATATAAATTTCAAATACTTTCAATATCCCTTTTGTCAACTCTCCCAAATTATCATTTTGTAATGTTTTTTGTGATAAATATTGATCGTAAACTGAAAGTAAACGAATTTGATTACGTAATGGCTGAGCCAAAAAATGATACACATAAATATTTTGGACATCAACAATCCTGTTGACTAAATTAAAACAGGATAATAAATTCCTATATAGTTTCTCTATTTCCTTAAAAACATCACTTTTTGGCAATTTGATCTTAATCTGATATCGTTCCGTTATATTTTTCATCTCATTGATGGTTTTCTTATCGTAAATATTATTCAAAAATATACGATTCTCAACCTTTATCAATTTTTGTAGATATTGTGCTTCCAGCCTATATACCTGCTTATGATATTCCCAAAATTTTTTATCATCTTTAGAAAATGAAGTACATTCTTTATGTAAAAAAGACTCATCAAAACAATTCCAGAACTTACGTCGGATTATCATACCATATAGTGTCGAGTCACCAGTCAGCATGACTATGATTTGCGGTGAAGTCATATAAAGCCGTATGATCTCAAGTATTTCAAAACTCCGTTCAATATTGACGTCACTGTCATCTAAAATAAACAATAAAGCCTTTTTTCCGATGAGTCGCAACCCAGTGTGAATGTAACAGTGCAAACGATATTCAAGTTCTTTTACATTACTGGCCAGATTCATATAGCGGTCGGCAATATAGGCCGTATCATCCCAATCAGGGAACAAATTCCCAGATCCGACACCGTCAATTACCGGCAAAGCCTCAAAAAGTTTCCGGGTCGCCTTTTCATATTGCTCGCGCAGGTTCTGCTCAGATGGAGTTAGACACTCTGCTTTCTCACGGAACATCTCATTGATATGCGCTAAAAAACGAATTAACAGATTTTCTTTATTTTGTATCTGATTGGGTTCGAAAACATCTATACACAACAGGTCTTTCCTCAAATCGATAAAAATCTGATCATTGGACATTCGGATTAAATGAACCAATGATTTTACAAAAGTCGTTTTTCCGGCCCCCCTTCTGGCGAGAATGGAAATGACATCATTTTGGCTTATAAAGCCATCCCTCTGATTAGGATCATAATTATAGGCTAATTGGATTTTTTCCTTAAGTATCCGACATACTGTATCCAATTGATCACGGTGGATGAATTCATTCCTTGATGTCAGGGTGTTATGGTTCTTTTGGATCTGTTTCAGATCAATGATAATATCTTCAGGATGTTTTTCGTTTATCATAATAATTAATTTATTAATGCATTATAAGCAATGACCACTTCCTTTATTTGAGTCTCAGCATAACGTTTACCTTCTTTGTATAAGCAAATTAAAGTTATAATAGAAAACAAAAAAATGCACGACATCGTCCCAAAAGCTAAAAAATCCTTATACCACATAATAAGACTTTGAAAAGTTGCCAAAATAGCAGAAAACAACAAGCCGTCATAAATAGCCTGCGAAACCCAATATTTGTTTAAAAGAGAAAAAGTCATGCTCTCGTTTTTCTTTTCTCTCAGGAAATACCACATTTCCGCATAATACATTTCTGCTCGCCACTGTTCGTCATAGACTATAAGTTTCTTTTCATTTGCCTGTTTTTGAGAATTTACATAAGTAATTGCTGCTGTAAAACAATACATAAATGATGTTTGTTTTTTACACCATAAGGTATTCTTTTTCATAAACCAACTTCTGATACCTTTTCCAAATGCAAATGAAACTAACCCACACAAATAAGCCAAAACCAGAAAATATACAACATGTACAAAACCCACATCATTCCATAATAAGCCTTGGCATTTGAATAGCCCCCATAGCACAATAGACAGCGTTGCTATGCCGGAAATCATATAAGACACATCAAAAATGGTAAAAAAGCCAAGAAACCTTTCCAGTATTTTTTCTATGATTTTCATTATATTATATTTATGGTTCATTTATAGGAATCCGGACTAAATCGAGTTTTCTTTCATACAGCTACAGATTCAGTCCAGATTCTTTAATATTGCCAACTCTGAATATCAAGCAAGATCAACTATGCCAAGATGTTTAATCGGATGATAAAACGTATTGTTCTGGCGTTCGTACTGATATTTGTTTTCGTAACATTCTACCGGTCCCCAGGACACCTGAAAATTATACCCGAAATTTTCAAACTGCCTGACCAGGTAATCACCGTTGTATGCCATTGTAGGAAGAAGAAACTCATAATAGAATGAATCATTCTGTTGCATGAATGACTCCAAATCCATTAAATAACAGTGACTGACCAGGAAAAGCTGACACCAGGAAAAGTAAAGTTTCAAAAAAGGACTCCGTCGTATGAATTTGGCAGGCCAATGCATCAGCGGCCCACCAAGCACATCTGAAGCGATATGGATATAGTCTGTATCATACTCCCGTTCTATGATTTTAAGGAAACTGCACCAATCACCACTGAGCACAATATCATTCTCCATGAGCAGATAACGGTCATACTTATGACTATGTGCAAAATCAATCAGGGCTAATAACGGATTAGGTAACTGACGTTCACCCCGATGAAAGAAGTTGGGCAGATCGGAAGAACTGAACAGATGGAAAGGAATCTCATTTCCATATAAAATATCCGGTTTTCCACCAGCGCAATCATAAAGCACATACAGATCCATGATGCCCTGTGACGAACGTTTCAACATTTGCAAATAACTCCACAAATGACTGTTCATGGTATGGGTAAGCATTAAAAGGCATATATTTGAAGGCTGCTCCATACTTTCTACTTTTTTATAGGATGATAAATCATATTCTTGAATTTCATTGCAGACGCACTGTGTGGAGGATAACACCTGTGCGTGTATTTATCTTCCGCATCATCTTCCTTGTCAAGTACATAGAATAAATCAGGATGTTCTCTATAGCTGTAACGGCCCGTTCCGCCGAAATCGGCCATCTTCAATTTGAAATAGCTGAACAGTGTAGGCATCAATATTTCGTTGTGCCCCCTGTCACCCAGCATACAGCGTGAATGCAACAATGCAAATGCCCTGTTGGAAAAACGGCATATCGGATTAAACGACTTGCGGAGCATCATGTCGTCCAGAGGAATATTTTTCAATTCTATCTCATGCCACCGCATCCAACCGGGATAATCACTTCTTGTTTCTATATGTGCAGAAAGGAAATCCTCCTCTTTATCCTGAAAGAAAGAGAAAAATGTCTCCCAGTTACCATTGAAACGTACATCGTATTCAATAAGCCAGTAATAATCATATCCGGTATGCTTGCGGTAAAAATCCAACAGGACAAAATGAAAATTACCGTCCATTATCGTACATCCCCACGAGGTATAACCAAGCCGGTTGAGATCATGTATCGTAAATGCATGTCGGTTTATACTTTCGGGCAGTTCCAATTCTACCCGGTCTGCCTGATAAACGACATATACTGTGGCAAAATCCCCGGCTTCCTTTTCAAGTTTGTCGATTTGTTTTTTTATCTCCTCATTAAAGATATGAGTGACAAACAATATGGCTGTATTATGATGTATAGACATGGTTCAGTTAATGTTAGGATTGTTTTTATGATATAATATTTCTGCCAACATCAGGGCGTCCGGAAGATCCAACAGCTGCGGCACTAAGTTTTTCAGTCTCTCCCTGACACAAACGTACAGATGTTCATCGTTTGTAATCACATACAGCCGGAACAGGCTATATGCATATTCTACCTGTAAAAGATCCGATTGCATCATTACACGCTCCAGCAAAGTGACATATTGGAATATGTCTTCACCACACGCCTTCAATATTTCCAGTGCGTCAAGATAAACCCGGATATCATAAAACGACTGTGGCAATGACAGTCTGGATTTAAGGTACTGCCCTAACGTCCGGAAAGTGGCCTTAAGCCCGGCATCCGGTCTGTTCCGCAGCCTGACAAGCCAATATTTACCGATTCCGGCCAGTTCGGCGATAGTCAGATTTTCAGCATTCTCATCCCAACAATGCCGGATGTGGGTTTCGATTTCGGACAGGAGTTCCTGCGGATCCTCATCCAGCAGTTTTTCCCCTGCAAGATATTCTATCAGCCAGCTACAGCCGGTAATGCCACGCCCAAAAGTCATGTCATTCTTCACCATACCCAGTCCATCCTGTATCCTTGCAAGCAAATCAATGGCAACATCGGCATATTTCCGGGCCTGCGTGATTCCGGCAATCAGGAACAGGAAGTGGACATACCCCAGATATCCATTCTCTCCCACACACATGGCTGTTATCCTCTCATTGTTGATCCAATGCAGCAACATGTCCCGTATTGTAGAAAATGCAGTTCTATCACAACAATACTTTTGTTCTGTCCGTACAGGAATAACATCATAACTACACACTATTGTTTTCAGTCCGAACTTATCTAAATAAGCAGACAGCTCCTTTTTATGGATAGCCTGTCCCGATTGTATAGGATGCGTGTGAATCACACTTATTTCATCAATGATCGCCATGTCACGCGGTGAGGCATCTATCAGCAGAGGCCAGTGGGTCTCCGTCCCCCAGCCGGTTTCATTCTCATTGAAAGTGAACAGAACTTTTTGTAAAGCCTCACGGCAAAAACAAGGCACCATCATCTCCACAAAGTTCGTATAACGCAATCTGCTGTATCTGTCATACAGGGTATGTGGCCACGTATAATAAGACATCCGCAAAGCCGGTTGTGCGATTTTCAGATCATATCTTTTCATAGCCTCAAACAATGCGTTTATAGTAACAGTGTCCATCAGTATGTCATCATCCGGAAGAAAAAAATAGTCATACATGTCCTTGAACTGTGGATTCGCTTCAAGATACTTGTATATCACCTTCAACTTATATCCTTTGATATGACACGCATATTTCGCGTCATGACGGAACTGCTCCAACGAATCGTCATATACAATCAGATGGAGGTCAAAGTTTTTATCTCCTTTTGTCCACATTCTATGCAGGCTGTTCTTGCCCACGGCGGATATTACACAGTTTCTTTTACTCATAATTATATTTTTGAGGTTATCTGTTCTATGGTATGTTCTATAATCCTTTTCATCAGTTCATGGGAAGCTTCTCCGGACAGAAACAGGATCACCGCAATAACGATCAGGACAAGCACGACTAACGTGATTCCATGTTGTGTCACGAAAGGCATTTTACCCCCCATCAGGTTTTCCACTTCAGGACAATGGCGGTGTAAATCACTCGTTTTCATATCCGGCTTATGTTCAATAACTTTCATACGATTCCGTCTCATATTTCATTTTAACAGCATTTCTTAAGTCAATCAGGCATTCTGTTTCACTTCGGCAGTCATTTGATGCTTTACCAGCTCATAATACCGTCCTCTCTTTTCCAGCAACGATTCATGATTTCCCCGCTCCACAATCCGGCCACCGTCCATCACAATGATTTGATCGGCTTCACGGACAGTGCTCAGACGATGCGCACTGACCACCACTGTACGTCCTTCATAAAATCGCCGCATATTGGCCATGATCTTGGCCTCATTCGTGGCATCGAGCGAATTAGTAGCCTCGTCAAGAAAAATATATTCCGGATTTTTATAGATCGCCCTGGCAATGAGTATACGCTGACGCTGTCCCTGGCTCACTCCCTTTCCTTCCATACCGATAATGGTATTGTAACCTAAAGGAAGCGATTCTATGAAATCATCTATACAGGCCATTCGGGCGGCATTTCTCATACGTTTCTTGTCCGTCTCGTCCGTATTGACGGCAATATTGCCGGCAATGGTATCGGAAAAGATAAAACTGTCCTGCATCACCGATCCCGTAGCGGCCCGCCAGGTATGCGGGTTGATATCAGACAGCAATACGCCTCCCACTTTTATGCTGCCGCGTGTAGGTTCATAAAATCCTTGCAGCAATTTGATCAGCGTGGTCTTGCCACACCCGCTCTCGCCGACTATGGCCGTCACCTTATGGGCGGGTATGGTAAGTGATATATCCTTCAGGGCCAGTTCACTTTCAGAGCCGTTATAACTGAAAGACAAATTCTTAATCTCAATGCCATGTTCAGCTGGCAGTACGGCACGCTTCTTTTCTATATCTGTTTCTTCGTCATCCTGCGAATGTATTTCGTTCAGTCGCTCAAGGCTTATTTTCGCATCCTGAAATGACTGGGCAAAACCGATAAACTCACCTATAGGCGCAGAGACCTGACCGATAATATAGGTCAACGACATCATCATACCGAGAGTCATCGTCCCTTCCACCACGGCTTTCGCAGCAATATAATAAATAAGGATATGCGTGGTTTGGGTAAAAAAGACCGAACCGGACTGTTGGATCTGCCCTATACGCAGGCCTTTCAGTCCAATCCTGAACAGTTTGACCTGTATCCGTTCCCATTCCCAGCGTTTCTGCCGCTCACAGTTGTTGAGTTTGATATCCTGCATGCCCTGCACCAGTTGGATCATTTTACTTTGTTCCAAAGCCGACTGGTTGAAACGTTTGATATCCAGTTCTCTCCGGTAATGCATAAAAAAGGATATCCAGATCACATACAGCGTATTACCCACTACAAATATCGTCAGCACCAACAGATTGTAATAAGCGAGAATGGTAAGGAAAACCACAAAATTGATAAGCGAGAACACGATACGCATACTATTGGATAAAAGAAAATTCTTGATTCTCCCGTGATCACCAATGCGTTGCAGGATATCCCCCGTCATACGCGAGTCAAAGAACTGTAGCGGCATGGCTGTAAGCTTTATCAGAAAATCTGCTATCAGCTGGATGTCAATGCGAGAGTTCATGTGAAGCATAATCCAGGAACGGATATAGTCAATACTTAAAGTAGCCACAAAGAAACCAAGCTGGGCAAAGAGTATCAGTGTGATGATATTCAGGTTTCGTCCGTTGATACCCTGGTCAACCATAGCCTGTGAAAGGAATGGCAGAACCATCTGTATCAGGCTTCCCACAAGCATGGCTAACAGCAATTGTCCTATCATGCTGCGATAAGGGGTAAAATAACGGGCAAAAGACAACATGCTGCGGCTGTTTTTTTTATATTCGTCCTCCACACTGCCAAAATCATCACCGGGTTCAAGCATCAGAGCTACTCCGTTGCCATTCTTATCTGGATTAGGACCTATCCAGCACCGTTCGAATTCATCCCTTGAATAAGTCAGACGTTGTGAAGCCGGGTCGGAAATATGTATTCTATATTTTTTATCCTTACCCTTCTCAATGCCATAACATACCACAAAGTGATTCTGGTTCCAATGCAGGATGCAGGGGAACAAGCCTTCTTCTACCAATTCATCAAAAGTAACCTTTACACCAACAGTATCAAAACCGATATATTGTGCTCCTTCATTGATACCTTGCATACTCACCCCGTAACGGGAGATGTGGCAATGTTTACGCAACATTTCCACAGAATAATCCCGACCATAATATTTGGCTATCATACGCAGGGATGTCGGTCCACAGTCGGAGGCATCCAGTTGCTTGTAATGAGGAAAAGGTTTTAACTGATACATATCTGTTTATTTCTGTTTCTTCGGATTCCGGTTCCAATGATATACCAGATGGAACATCACATAATTGGGCAGTGAGCGATACCATGTCTCGGTACGGCCCTGGGCATCTACCGCGTATTGGGTGGATGACAACTGGTGCAGAAGGTCGAAGGCTTCTATGCGGGCTATCAGCTTGCCTTTCAGGAATGACTGTGAGACAGAGGCATTCAGCACAAAATCATCCGTATTCAGTTCCGAGCTGCCATAACCACGGCGGGAATACATGTTGCCGTCAACAGATACCGTTGTTTTCACTACCGGAATGGTATAGCGGGCTGACAGTCCATAACGATAATCGATAGCGTTCAATGTTTCGAAATCACGCAGCTGGCCTTCACTGTGACGCCAACTTACATCACCGGTGGCACGGATATTGAGCATATCCTTATTATATTGCAAATATATATTGTCATGTAAAGTTAAGGTATTTACCACATTTACCCTGCTTTCGGTATCCCCGGCCAGGAGGGCATGGTCAAGCGAATGGACATATCCCGCATCAGCATTGGTCTGCCATGACCAGTAACGCTTCTCGTCAAGGGCGGAGGACATGTCAAATTTTGTGGTAAGATAATAAGCGCCGTGTATATTCTTCGGTTTATAGGTATACACTCCCGTAAGCGGATTGTAGGCTACCGACTGTGCCACATCACGGTGACGGTAGTTGAACATCGCACCGATATGCCACTGCCTGTTGTTTTTGCCTTGTCTGTTACTATAGTCCGCATTGAGCGTCGTTTGCGATGTTCCTTTCAAATCCGAATTACCTTCCTTCACCACAAGAGGCTGACTGTCATCCCTATAAGCTATCTGGTTGATCATTTCCGGCGGGTCACATTTGTAGTTGGCGCTAATTTCAAAGTCGTGCCTGTTATCCCGTGAAAGGTAGCGGTAGGAAGCGTATGGCAAAAAGTACACCCACGTCTTGTGCATCAACGTATCTATTGTGCCTCGCTGGTAATCGAGTGAGCGATGGAGTACGGGGATATCAAGTCCCGCCTGCCAGCGAGTATACCGGGTATATTTGCCAAATCCGTATTGCCTTAATGAAATGTTTATGGAATTACTCCAATTACGCTGATGGCTGTCATAAGAATTGGAAGGGTCGGTAATGGCAGTCAGCATGTCAAGTTGCGAAGCCAAAAGCAGCGTGTCCGGATGATACAGATAATCATGATATTTTTTATCCTCGAATTGTACACCATCACTAACGACGAGACCGACCTTACCAAACAAATCGTCAAACCGCCATAGATTACTCAAAGACAACGAGTTTAAATTGCGAAAGAAATCACTGGCGTTATAGCGAATATTATCTTTCTGTGAGGAAGCCTGCCACGTATCATAACGTTCAGACTGCCATTCCTGATCGTCATCGTGCATGAAAGAGATCCTATAGTTTGTGTACCAGGCTCCTTCCTTACCGTTGGCCCCTACCAGATTATGTTTGAAAAACAGATGCTGCCCTTTTACCAAATCTTTGGTATGCATGGAAGCTATAAGACTGTCGTTTTCCCATTGTCTGAATTGCGACATTCCGGAATCATCCCATTTGTTGAAATCCAAAGTTGTAGCCATCTTAAGATAGCTTGGTTTCAAAAGTCGCAAAGTATTATCCACCCTGAAGTGCCACTCGTCTATTTCTGTCAAACGATTCGTCTGAGATGTCGGTTTGCACCCCTCAAGAAACTGTTCATATCGTTGTCGCATCTCTGTTTCAGTTCTATTCGACATAAAACTGACGGTAAGATCATTGGTCAGCTTCTTTTCTTCATTATGATAATTCAGATTGATAGCCAAATTGCGTGTAGTGAGAAGTGATTGGGGCATGTTGGCGGGGGTCCAATAACCGTCGCCGCCGATATGGCGCGATTCATTCACGTTATTCAGGTTAGCCATCAGGGAATATCGCCAACGATCGGTAAAACCAAGCAGAAATCCACGTCCCAGCCATCTGTCTTCTGTGCCGCCTGCAGCTTCCACATTCGCAATATATCCTACACTAAATTCTTTTTTCAAGTTTACGTCCATTACATATTTGCGGGCGTCTACATCAAATCCCAATGACTCGCTGATTGGCGACTGCTTTTCATAGACTTTGATATTTTCCACCGTATAATAAGGCAGATTCTCCATAAGCACTTTATTATTGCCACGCATGAACGAGCGTGAACCAAGCAGCAGTTCGTCTACCCTGCGTCCATTGACAAAAATCTGCCCGTTTTTATCCATGCTTACCCCCGGAAGCTGCTGTATCAGGGCATCAAGCATCGAACCGTCCGGCAATTTGAATGCAGTGGCATCATACACCAACGTATCACCTTTATAATACATCTTGACCTTTGTAGCCTTTACAACCACCTCATCTATTTCCCTTTCAAATATCTTACGCAACCCCAGAGGCTGGTCAAGCAGCAAAGCACGGGTCTCATTTGCATCGATTGCCAATGGCAACCATCCGGCCTCATAGCCTTCAAGCGTGCCGCGCAACAGATATTTACAAGTCTTCTTCTCCGGCTGAAACGAGAACTCCGCTTTCGACACCGTGCCGTCTGCCCTCTGTATTTTCCGAACAGGAATTGAGTCGATGACCACCGTACTGTCTGCCGCAAGAAGCAAAGACACCTTGGCTTCCGGCAACGGAGTCTTCAGAAACGCATCCTGCACCTGACCGAATATAAGTCTTTGAGAAAAAGCGCTCAATGTAGAACCACATACAATGAGTAAAGTAATAATTCTGTTGATAAATGATACCATTGCTATTTTTTTTACCTCCCCCCACTTCAAATAGCTACAACCAGATTGATTCTTATATTGATAAGAACCAATCTGCTTGCTATTCTATCTCCAGTAGGGACAATTCAACTTGATTTTTCAGCCACGCATTAAGTTATTCATGTGAAAAACAAATACCGGTTCTGTTAACCGGATTATGATTTCACACAGACATAACCTGAAACTGTAATTTGAAGACCTTCACTCGTCCACGAATAATCCATATATTCACAAGTACCTGTATAATGCGCACCATCGCTGCCATATAAACAAGGCTCTCCTTCATTTGTACTATCACACTTATCATGGAGGTATACTCTTCCATACAATTTGGACATTTCTTCGGATGACAGGAAATGGCTTTGATTCAGATTGAATTTTTTAATTTTTTTCATGATTCTTTAAAATTTAATATGATGCACTTTTACAGCAGAAGAGCTAATTCGCTGCCAATGGGGCGTGCTTGCCATTGTATATCTTGCAAGATGTATTTCTATTTTATATCAGTATTGACAATCATAGCCAAATCTTCCAATTCATACTCATCAGGAAGTTTATAGCCATTTATCAATATGGTAGGAGTAGCTACCAAAGAGGTCTTATTACGCCACCTTTTATGTTTTTCCATTTCATCTTCAACAGCTTGTGTATGAATATTTGTTTCATTAGCTTTAATGATTTTTTTATAGTCAAACTTTTCTTTGGCGTACCAGAGTGTAAATCTTCGCAAAGCTTCCTCTTTGGGATTGTCCAGATAACAGGATATCAGATACCGGCTGCTGTCTTCCAATTCTTCATTAAATGAAGAAAAAATGTACTGCACACAGAAGTCACCCTCATTCATCTTTAAGAACTTTTCTACCCGTTTATGCATTCTGGCACACGGATTGCAATGAGGATTGCTCAGTATGGTCACCAGTATCTTTGCAGCAGGATTGCCGAAAATAACAGAAGAATCATCAAGTGTAGTCTTATAGTACTCTCCTTTCTCAATAAGAACTTTCGCCACATCACCATTGGCTTTAAGAGAACGATACCGTTGTACCGCGCGCACACGTTCCTGATCCGCTATCCTTGCAGAAGCAGAGTGATGCACGGCCAGGATGGTAATAGCAAAAACCATACAAGAAAGCAAACTGTCCTCAAGACCGAAAGCATAAGGCACCGCCATGCATGAAAAAATTGCAATTAGCCCCATTATCCAAATAATGACCTGCACAATGACACAGAGCACACACCAGCTTTTGGCTATGCGCCATTGATAGTAAACGCTCCAAAGCCCATAAAGCATGGCTACCCAATTGATTATTGCCACAAAGAAAGATGAAGCCGGGAATAAGGAAAGAAGCATGATATTGGCTACAAAATAGCCCAAACCGATCTCACTCCAACTGATACCAAAAATCTTCGACACAGGTCCGTCAAGCACACTGTTGCAGTCGGCATGATGGAACAGGCTACATACCTTGTCGCCATACCTGCTCTCTCCAAACAACTGCTTCTCCATAAGCATGCAACATACCAGCACACCAGACAAACATAACACGATGCGCAGAATATCCCCCAAAACTATGCTTCCAAGATTATGTATGATTCCGATAATCACAGCCAACAGCAACATGACAGAAATACTGTATGTTTTCACAACTGAAACCAACTCATTACACCGATTTTTCTTGTAATCCGGTTCAACAGCATCCGTAGTTTCTTCTACCACAAGGGCATTGCCAGTCCACATTCTTTTAAAAACATCATGACCCACTGTCGTTTCCTTACCATATTGCCGGTAAGTTATTGTATCGGCATCACAACCTACTCCTATAATAAAGTCACCATAGATATGCAGAATACAAGGAAAGGTTAGTTCTGACAAGTCTTTGGTATCAAAACACACGCCCAAAGTTTTCACTCCATACACGTCCAGCATTTTTTTCAGTCCGTACATATTATATTTGTGCGGATGTTCCTGAAACAATGCAGTCGCAAAATGTCTTGTATAATCAATCTCCAAGGCATCTAAAAAATATTCAAGGATAGTTTTCATTTCATTATATATGACTTCAGTTCAACAGGTGACATACAGCAAATCTTTATAAGCTCTTCTCTCTGACGTCTTGTTTCTTCTTTTGACAGACTGTTAGAATTTGTACCTGTAGGATGATACAAATGAAAAAGTTCGCCATAAGATATATGGCAGGCCTTATACCCGAGAATGGTTACCCGATGCTGACGCTCAGCGTCTTCCGGTCCCCACCCCGTAAAATGTTCGTTTTCACCGCCGCACTGCAGGTACCGCTGCTTATGAACAAGATAAGCGCCTCCACACAATTGGCGTCCATGAAATGATTTCATTCTGAAACTCCGAAGATAACCGAAATCCCAATTCTGACGGATTTGTACCGAAATCTCTTCTGACAGTTTTATAAAACGTCCATCGTACGGATAAGATATGGTGGCTCCATTCCGTATCATTAACAGAGCCTCGAAAATCTGAGGATAATCCACAAGGACATCCGCATCCCAAATCCCTACCACCTCAGTCTGAGCCATTTGAAGAAGCAGGTTGATATAATGCGTCCTGTGAAAAACGACATTGGTATCCTTAATAAACCTATAGTCCACTGAATTCTTGCTGCAAAGATCAGCCGCCAAGGGTTGCTCATCAGCCTCCAGTACCATAATACGGCATTGTAGGAGGGCAAGATATTTAATCACGACCTGCAGATTGGCCCTTCTCTCTTCACTATCTATACGTATGGGAATGCCAATCGTAAGACATTCCGATATTTTGGGGTTTGTTTTCATATTTTGCATGTACATATTTTCAAGGCATTATGCAATATTTCCTGTTCTGACAAAAGACATCTGTCATCATAGGCTACTTTATTACACTCCAATATATTATTGACCTTTGTCGGATAAAACGAACAGGCTTTCATATCAAGCAATACTTTATGCAGTTCTACCGGTAACGGCTCATTTTCCACTACCTCACCAATCCAATCCAAATAATAGATCAGATATTCCCTTATCAAAGCAAGCTGGTCTGCATTGGCCACATTCTCTTTTTCCATTTGCGACACGCGCCACCACAGGTAACATCCAATACCGCTAAGGCCATAGAAATCCAAATCCATATCCGGATGACTGTTTATCAAAGCAATCATCCGGTTATCGATATGGGGCAGAAAATCTACCGAAACATGGTTGCCTGTACGCTCTAATATTCTCAACAAAGCATTTTGAACGCCTCCGGTCATCGCCTCAACAGTGTAACATTTTTCATACTGTCTACTGACAGCCTCCGACAGAGAATGGTATGCCGCATTATCTGATAGCAGCAAATCCATACGCGAGGCAATCTGCGCTACAAAATCCTCTTCATTGAAATCTTCATCATTGATATGAATCCGCAACTGTGGTGTAGCGTCAAGCATTTCTGCAAGTCCAATACGGTCAGTACCTATTACAGGAATACCATGCCGCATCATTTCAATGACCGTATAGCTGCATTGCTCATGAAACGAAGGTATAACACCGATATAAGCAGACCGATAAATATCCTCTATCTCATCTTTATCCGTTTTTCCGAAGAATGCCACACGTCCCGATAAAGTCCTGCTTTGAGCCAGATACGGCTGAAAGTCACCGTCACCCACAATTACCAATTTTGAATCAGGATGAGCATCCGCAATCCGGACAAACGCCTCTATCAGATACTTCACCCCCTTGTCTTTTTCAAGACGCCCGACAAAAAGAACCGTTCTAAAACCGTCCTTATTTCCATCTCTCTGGTCGTCTATCCTGCTGCCGGCACCATTATACACAAGAAATAACTTTTCCGGTGCAACTTTATAGTCATCTATAAGAATATCCTTGGTTTTTTGGGACAGCACAAACACAGCGTCAGCCAAATGCATGAACCGTTCTTCTGAAGTGAAACTTGATTCCACACTTTTCTCCTGGTCATCCGACAACTCATGACCTTCCGCCATGATTTCTTTCATACGACGGATATTTCCATTCAATTCAAAACACCAGCTCAAATAATGTACGGTCAGGACAATCATGCTTTGGGGATACCATGCCTTTAACAATATAGCTAATAAATAATGCTGGAAATAATTAAACTGGAATACTGTCCTTTCATTTTCGCGAACGTCAATGTCCCTTGCAAGAAAATAGAATATACTACGATAATACGCCTCACTCTCCATAGCAGATTTCAATGGAGGTATCAGATAATGTGTATGTCCTGAATCATCAACATTCACAGAGAATTCCTTTGTATCAGCATACATTTCCACAAAAGACACCTTCGTATCGGGTATGGCGGAAAATCCCTCAGACAACTGCCTGATGTAAGTACCTATGCCATAACCTGCCGCACGACTTGCATTGTTGAATATGAAGATATTTATCATTCGAGTATGTTTTTTAAAATGTAATAAGCAGAACCTCCATCTATACCTATGGGCTTGTCCAAATAGTCATCTATTGCAAATGAAGGTGCGTTTAGCAATCCTATCAGTTTTGTAGAAGAATTTATCATTACTCTGTTTGTCAAAGCTGATTGTAATTCTGCAAGATACTGGCTGTCGAATGTCAACAAAGGCATGCCTGTTTTCTGCCTTTCTGCAAGATAGAGCAATAATCCGCCCGCACCTGAACGCACGGAAAAATCCGTCATTCGACGCGGATCACGCTCCATGATTTTTGTATCGATTTCAGCCAAAACGGCATTCAGATCACATTCTACCCATCCCCATTCACACAACAACGTAGTGCCATAGCCGATTCCGGCCAGTCCGTACTCCAGATTGACGGGTGAATCAGTATTTACACCGTCATAAACCTGCTGAAACAGCTCCCATGCAAATTCTTCCATCAATTTGTCCTGATATCGTTTGGCATAAGCATATAACGATATGACTATACCCATTTTTCCATGAAACAGCCCGACATCAGACATACATGAACTGTTAAAAAGGAGATAGTCGGTTATTCTTCTAAGTTCTTTATCCATATAGCTTTCCCGTCAAATCTATTATTTCATTAATGGTCTTATCCATATCGAAATACTTATACGAGCCCAATCGGCCTGTAAATACAGTATTCGGTGCTTCTTTTTCGGCCAACATGCGATACTCTCCATACAAAGCCGCATTACGTTCATCATTTATCGGATAGTATGGTTCTCTTCCAGACATGAACGCTTGAGGATATTCACGGGTGATGACCGTATGTGGAGAATTGACGGCATCATCATTGCGGATGTCAAACCATTTATGTTCCACTATCCTCGTATAAGGTACATTGCCTCCCGTATAATTCACGATAGCATTGCCCTGATAGCTATTGATCGGCAGATCTTCCTGCTCAAAACGTAAGCTTCGGTATTCCAACCGTCCTAACCGGTAATTGAAATATTCATCTATCGGACCTGTATATATGATTCTTTCCGCCATTCCTTCCAAATGAGTACGATTGTCAATATAGTTACAATCAGTCTTACATTCCACATCTTCAAGCAGACCTTCAATCAATGCATTATAACCTCCTGCCGGTATACCCTGGTACAGATCGTCAAAATAATCATTATTAAAGCTATATCGCACCGGAATACGCCTGATGATATCAGCGGGCAAATCCCGGCATGGACGTCCCCATTGTTTTTCCGTATACCCCTTGATAAGGGTTTCATACATATCCGTTCCTACCAGACTGATGGCTTGCTCCTCCAGATTACCGGGGCATTCTGATCCGACTTCAAGACGCTGTTTCTTTATTATGGCCTCAGCTTCTTCCGGCCTGGTCACGCCCCACATCTGATAAAACGTATGCATATTGAACGGCAGGTTGTAAAGTCTGCCGTCGTAATTGGCAATGGTATTGAGTGTAAATCGGTTGAAAGTAACAAACCTGTTGACAAATCGCCAGACCCTCTCGCTGTTAGTATGAAAAATATGCGGTCCGTATTTATGAACGATTATTCCGCCTTCTTTCTCACAATACACATTACCGCCAAGATGTGGCCGTTTGTCTATCACCAGACAACGTTTGCCATGCTGTCTGGCTATATAGGCAAAAGTGGCTCCCGACAAGCCTGAACCGACTATCAGGCAGTCATATTCCTTCCGTTTCCGTACCATATTCCTCTGTTTATTTACAGATTACACCACGGAAATAGTCTATGGTTCTCACCAGACCTTCATGAATACTGACCTTTGGCTGCCAGCCATCCAGCATTTTATTGGCCAGACTGATATCAGGCCTGCGACGATACGGATCATCCTGAGGCAGCGGTGTACAAACAACCGTTGATGAAGAACCGGTTTTTTCAAGCACCATGCTTGCAAGCGTATTGATTTCAATCTCATCAGGATTACCGATATTAATCGGCCCGTGCTGTACACCATCTTGCATAACCCGCATAATCGCCTCGATAAGATCGTCAACATACTGAAAGGAACGTGTCTGCTTTCCGTTACCATGGATAGTCAAAGGCTCTCCCTTTAATGCCTGTACGATGAAATTAGAGACAACCCGACCGTCCCCGATACTCATATTCGGACCGTATGTATTGAATATGCGAATGATACGTGTGTCTACACCATACATATTATTATAGTCATGAAAAAGAGTCTCGGCGCCACGCTTACCCTCATCATAACAACTGCGAATACCGTAAGGATTTACATTTCCCCAATACAACTCATTCTGTACGGCTACTTGTGGATCTCCATACACCTCGCTCGTTGAGGCAAGCAGAATCCTTGCGCCATTCTCTCTTGCCATTTCAAGAAGATTCATGCTCCCTATAATGGATGTCTTATACGTGTGTATCGGATTTTTCTGATACTGGACAGGAGAAGCCGGACAAGCAAAATTAAAAATCATAGCTACATTACTGACTGTCATCGGATAAATCACATCATGATTTATAAATGAAAATTTATCATCTGACATCAGATGCGAAATATTGTTCATATTGCCTGTACTAAGATTATCAACACACAACACGCGATGTCCTTCCTTGACAAGCCTGCTGCATAAATGAGAACCTATAAAACCGGCTCCACCTGCCACAAGTATGATTTTATTGTCGGCATTCTTTTTCATAAAGCCATTATTTGATATTTCGGTTGTATTAGCATTTAATATTTAAAAACAGTTGCAAATATATACAATATATTTTGTTTATAAATAAAAAAAATATTTTTTTTTTTGAATATATATATGTAGATAATTGAATATAAAGTATTTTTGTATCATATTTATTATTAACATCACACAATTATTATTATGAAACAAGATTTTCTATCATTAAAAGACTTTGGATTGAACCTTGAAGAAAACATCATGGAACGGGCTAATGCCTTTCAATCATATATTAATCAAATGAAACAATTTGAAACAAAATGTTATTGGATTATGTCTAATAGCGGCATCGGTTCAAAAATGAAACTTGAAAACAGCGATAAAATAGTTTCCGCATATATATCCAATGATTATCTTGGTATGTCCCAACGAGCAGAAACAATAGAAGCTGGAATTGAAGCCCTACGTAAATATGGTACGGGGGCATGTGCAGCCCAAGCAATAGGCGGCTATATCGACATACACAAAAAACTTGAACATGAAATTGCCGATTTCGTTGGACAAGAAGATGCCCTTTTATTTTCTTCTGGATTTGGTGCTAATGCAGGATTGCTTCGTGGAATATTAGGAAAAAATGACATTGCTTACATTGATTCTTACATTCACACTAGCGCCACAAGTGGATTACTTGGTACCAATATCAAACATATAGGACACAATAATGTAGAATATCTTGATATGATATTGGAGAAAGAAAAAGGAAAATACAAGACAAAGCTTGTTATTATTGATGGAGTATATTCCCAAAATGGCGATCTTTCAAAATTACCAGAATATATTGAAATCTGTAAAAAACACGATTGCCTGCTCATGGTTGACGATGCACACGGAATTGGTGTTATGGGAGAAAACGGAAGAGGAACAGCAGAACATTTTGGATGTCTCGGACAAGTTGACATCATAACAGGAACATTCAGCAAATCATTCGGATGTGTGGGAGGATTTGTTGCTGCTTCTTCCAAACTCATACAATATCTACGTTATTATGCCGACAGCAATGTATTCTCCGCAGCCATTACACCGCAAGTCACAGGGTCTGTACTAAAAGCTTTAGAACTCATTAAAACAAGACCGGAAATCAGAAAAAAACTATGGAATAACGTCAATTATTTAAGAAACAGATTACAGAAAGCTGGATTTGATATAGGTGAGTCTGTATCACCCATATTCCCAATAATGGTTAGAGACAATGAAAAAGTGTATAAAATAGCTGATCTATTACAAAAAAAAGGTATATTCGCAAGCGGAATTGCATATCCCGCAGTAAGGACTAAAGAAGCAAGAATAAGAATTAGCATACTGGCATCTCATGAATTGGAACAACTAGAGCAGTTAGCCAAAGCACTTGAAGAAATAAGGGAAATTATTCCTTTTTAGGAATTATACCAATATGAGCGAAGAAAAGAAAAAACGTATCAGACGGACAAAATCGGGCATAACCGAAGATATCAGAAAGGCAGCCATAGAACAGATTCTGAAGCGGGGATTCTCATCATCCTTAGTGACGGAAATCATCAAAACTGCCAAGATAGAGCCACCGGTGTTTTATCACCGGTATAAGGATCTTGACGAGTTTTACAGTGAATTCGTCAAGGGTTACGACTATTGGTTTTCGGATATCGTATATGACGCCACACAGAAAAGTGATGACCCCAAGACCCAGTTCCTCACACTGATAAAGGGCTTGCTGGATACGCTGAAGGGGGAGTCCGTGATGCAGGAGCTGTTGCGGTGGGAAGTAGCCGAAACAAACGATACGACCAGAAAGACGGCCACACTCAGGGAAATGTTCACCTTGCCTATGACTGAGAAGTACAAAGCTTTATTTTCGGACACAAAGATTGACTTTGTGGCTTTTGCCTCAATAATGATCAGCGGAATTTATTATCTCAACCTGCACAGGAGATGCTCCACGTTTTGCGGCATTGACATGAACAAGGAGGAGGATGTGGAACGCATCAACCAGACAATCAGAACCATGACCGAAGTGGCTTTTTCTTTTCTTGACAAAAAAGACGCCATGCAGGAAGCGGCCGAAAGGATGAGAGCCAAAGGCATAGACGAGCAGACCATCCGGGAATGCCTGATGACAGAATCCTGAAACCGGGAAATCCCCAACGGAAAGTAAAATCATTAATCCAAACCAGACACTGCAATGGGCTGTCTTTTGCCCATTGCAGTAAATCTGAAACGCCTCCAAACCTCTGGCGTAAAAGCAATCGAAAACACAAAATCCGGAAAAGCCGTACTGTTTCGCCCTTGCTGTCCCGCCATTTGAAGCCACCCGCTGCACGGGTGTCGGGTACACCTTATTAACTTTTAATCAATTTATAGATATTCTGGAATTGCAACCTCAACTCCACTGTATTTAGCCCCACACTCAGGGCATCGAGATAAGACTGTCCGTAGAAGATACTCATAAATATTTTTGCCGTAGTGATCACGTCTATATCACCCCTGACCTCCTTATTATCTATAGCCATCTGAATGACTCCTATCCATTTCAGCAATTCCTTGTTGCGGTTTTCGAGGTACTGCTCATGCAGATCCGGAAAATAATCGCAGACCTGCAAAATCAACGCCATATAAGCCCTGCTGCCGTTTTCAATCGTTACATCTATTTGATGAAACCGGTTCATGGTTTCCTGACAGCTCCTTACATATTCTTCAATAAAGTCACCCAGACTTTTAAAATCCCCTCTCCCTAACTTGAAATCCAGATTTTGGGAATCCACCAGATAATGCCGCAAGACATCATGGAACAACCCTTTCTTGTCCTTACCATAATAAACGATTGCACCGCGGGTCATGCCCGACTCCTTTTCTATATCGGTGATACTGACTGCATCGTAACGTTTCATAAGAAACAGCTTGAATACAGTAGCATACAAATGTTCTTTTCTGTTATTTTTGTTCATATTCCCCAAATTTCCGAGGTCATAAAATTACAAAAATTACAGATGTATCGCAAATTATCGCCCTTCATTACACAAAAACATAACGAATTTTATTTATTTCATGCCGACCATAGGGCATGACGGTAAAAACACGCAGGCAATCCTGATCCAGACACCGGATCTTTTCCATCAAGTATTTTAACGAAAAACCGCGAAAGCCAACCGCAAAGGATAAACCGGATGAGCGTGTGATCGGGAACGTAGGGCTGCAAGATTCTCTGCCGGATTTCCGATATAGAAAAGACACTGATGGAAGCGTACAAGGGAGCATGTAGGAACAGGAAATAATGCAGATTTTTATTATAGATTATATTATCTATAAATTATAACTATAGACTAATTTATCTATATTCTATAATTATAGATTATTTAACCTATTATTATTGGTAAAATAAAAAAAAATCATACCTTTGTCATCAAATCAACGAACAATAATATGTTTGCAACAATTTCAGCGGATATAGTAGCATCCACATCCCTGTCTGTGAATGAAATGATAGGATTAAAGCAAAAGATAAATTCATTATTTGGCTTACTAAAAATGAGTTATCCTGATTTTGAAGGTCGCCAAATCAAAGGGGACTATATAGAGTGCGTCATGCAAAATGTATCAAACGCATTCCGGATAGCTTTTATAATCAAATCCTGCATCAAATCTTTTTCCACAGTTAAAAATGAAAAGACGAAAAGATTCCAGACATACGGAATACGGATGGCCATTGGCATCGGAGACATGAGGATAGTGGCTACCGAACAAGGTATTTGGGACGGTGAGGCCATATATCTGTCAGGACGCGCGCTTGAGGAAATGGGTTCCTTGAATAAGGGAACGATGTCTGTCCAAACCTGTAAAAAGCAATTATCCGTCCCACTGCAAACGATAGCCCTACTGACTGATGCCATATTAAATGACATGACCGTGCGCCAGAGTGAAGTCGTTTACTATAAATTGCTTGGTTTCAAAGAAGCAGACATTGCCAGGAAATTGGGTATATCCCAAGCCAGTGTAAACAATGCTTCTACAGCCACAAAATGGTATTGTATAGAAGAGGCCATAAAATGTTTTGAACAGATCAATTTTGAAGAATATGAATAGTTGGTTGTTTTTAAGTCTGCTATTGGCACATGTTACAGGTGATTTTTACCTGCAAAATGACAAATACTGTATACAGAAAGAGGAACGAAAATTCAAAAGCTGGTTTCTGTATGTGCATTCGCTTATCATCGGTGGCGTGTCATGGATAGCTGTTCCTTTTTATGATTTCGGATTTTATGCTCTTGCCATTGCTCTTTCCCATCTGGCAATAGATGCCATCAAAACATATAGTCCCAAAGGATTATGGAATTTTGTTATTGATCAGATTGCCCATTTGGCGATACTGATTATAGTGGCGTCCTCCTTTGACATTACAACAGAGTTGCCAATCCAATCAACGGATTGCAATGCCGGTTTCTCAATCCCTCTGTTCATATTGGCGGTATTATTGTGCGTCAAGCCTGCCAATATCCTGATCAAATTAGTCTTGAAGAAATATCAGGTTGGGGAGACACAATCCTGTGAAAACATCAAAAATGCCGGAGCGTTGATTGGAAATTTAGAGCGCATTCTCACAATCATATTCGTTATCATTGGACAATATGAAGCTATCGGTTTTATCATAGCGGCAAAATCCATACTCCGATTTAAAGACACGGATACGGCAAAGACAGAGTATGTCCTTGCCGGAACATTTCTGAGTTTCGGTATTGCATTGCTGTGTGGTTTAATGGCAACCAAATAACATACGGATGGTATTCAAGAAAAAGACAAATAGAATACTCTTGCGTTCTCTCCCCAAACCCCTTCACCCCTTCACTCTCCCTGTATTGATGCGACTTTCAGGGTGAAGGATCATCCTTCACCTGCCTGCCGATGGTTCACCACCTCTTCAACATCTCCTTCATCGG
>ERZ791680.103-NODE-103-length-100211-cov-8.312582_pt1 | contig 100211 bp, 70 predicted proteins | sample MGYA00510051_ERZ791680 | MGnify/ENA primary metagenome ERZ791680 (study PRJEB30046, sample SAMN00715238) | human gut metagenome | study: EMG produced TPA metagenomics assembly of the A metagenome-wide association study of gut microbiota in type 2...
GGGATGCTAAGCGTTCCGCGTGCAGTCCCCCGAGCCACGCGGCGGCGAGCGCGGGAAGTGTGCAAAATTTTGTGTCTGTCAGGTCCTGGAAGGGGGAGGGAGAAATCTCTCCCCCTTGTTTTATGACGTAGGGTGATCGCGTTGGGCGCATCGAGCGCCAACGAGCGCGAGCTACCACGTCCGAGTAGCTCCGCCGGGTCGATCGGTTTCACTCCAGAGTCCACGGCGCCCTTGTCAAGGGTCTTGGAATACCGCAGGCGCAAGCGAAGCGGCGCGCCGAGGATATGCCGAGAAAGCCCTTGACGAGGAGTCGTGGACTCGTAGCCTTGCGCTCGAGGAGGGGGCGTACCGGCGCAACGTGTTGCGCCGCAAGCGCCCTCCCGAGCCACGTGGCGGCGAACGCGGGGGTATGGGGGCGGAGCCCCCAACCGGCCGTACGGATGTTACAGTGTGGCGCCCGTGAATCGCTCGCCATACCGGATCGCGAAGAACGGCATGGCCGATGCCCACCTTTGGGTAGGTCGTTTCCATTCTTCCGTAAATCCCTGAATAGCAAGATAAATCAGCTTTTTTTCGCAGCCTTCTCGTTAGGGAAGAGCGTACGTGTCTTAATCACCTTGCGGGTCGCTCGGTTCAAGCCTTCGATGGAGTTGGTCGTGTAGATCAACCTGCGCACCTCCGGCGGAAAATTAAAGAACGGAACCACCTGCGCCCAAGCACGACGCCACGTCTGTGCCACAACGGGATAGCGTCTGCCCAACTCAGACTGTTCCAATGCCTCGAGCGCACGTTCTGCGGTCAAGGAATCCGTTGCGCCATAGATCTCCTTGAGCATGGCGCACACGGCTTTGCGATCCTTGTGGGAGATGAAAGCGGTCGACGCGCGGATAAGGTGTACGATGCACGTCTGGTGCTCCGTCTGCGGGAAGACCGTCTCAATTGCGCTCGTCATGCCCGGCAGTCCGTCCGTGACAGCGATCAAGATGTCTTGCACGCCACGGGCCTTGAGTGACATAAACACGGCCCCCCAGAACGAAGCCCCTTCGTTTTCTGCGATCCACATGCCCAGCACGTCGCGCATGCCGTGGACATTGATACCGAGCGCGATGTGCACGGACATCTTCTTGACGGTCACGCCGTCACGGATATTGACGCGCAGAGCATCGAAGAAAACTATGGGGTACACGTCCTCGAGAGGGCGCGATTACCAGCTCTCGATGTCTTGCAGAATGCTGTCGGTGACCGTACTAACATACTCCGGACTCGCGCTGATGCCATACTGCCGCTTGATAAATTCGGAGATGTCTCGCGTGGACATGCCACGTGCATACATGGCGATGATCTGGGTGTCGAGTCCTCCGAAGGTACGTGCATGCTTCGGGAGCAAAATGGGCTCAAAGGTCCCGTTACGGTCTCGTGGTACGTCGATTTCGAGCTCACCGATGTCGGTCTTCACACGCTTCGTTGACGTGCCGTTACGCTTGTTGGGCACCTTGACGACATCGTCCTCCGCCTCGTCGGACGCCGCTTCTTTCTCGCCGTTCAGATGTGCCGTAAGCTCGCCGCGGAGGGCTGCCTGGATGTAGCTCTTGGAGATCCGGTGAATCAGGCTGCGGAAGCCTTCCTCGCCGGTGTAGACCCCCTCGCTGACAAGCGCTTCGACGGCCTTGTCGATCATCGCCTGTTCGGGGGTAACGGGAGCTTTAGGAGTACGTTTGCGTTGGGTCTTGCTTTGCATGTTGTCTTGTAGGTAGGGCCCTGCGTGGGCGACTATTATCCCTCAAGACACAAAATTCATGACATCCTCGCTGAGCTCAGCTGTGAAGTCGGCTTGCCGCCGTGGCTGATGCGGTACGTATCAATGGCTTGAGTTATGAAGGATCTGTATGACTCGAAAGGAAACAGCTCGTTGAGCCGTAAGAGCTTGCCAGCGCCTTTTTTGGCTCGCTCCAGAAACAAATCAGTGGCAAAGAGATCCAACTGAGAGGAAGGCTTGCGGTATACTCTGCAAATAATGGATTTTTCAGGTGGTTTTGAGTCGCAAAGTCAATTCTAACCTGTTGAAACCATTATTTTTTTTTGTCCCTGCGCTGCATTTCCTCAATTTATAGATCTTCCCGAAAATACACTCGATCAGAAAGTGCCAACGCCTGCAGGTCAATGTCGTCTATTAGTAATAAATCAATTTAGCTAGTTATATGTTTGAGCCATTCTACCAAATAATCCGATTTATTGGAAACGATCCAATCACCTTGGTTATATCAATTCTGATTTTCTCGGCATTAGGCTTTGGAATATATGCACACAGAATTAACAAATATGGCCCAATCCGACAATATATTCCAACCTTTATGACTTCCTTGGGGATTCTTGGAACATTTCTTGGAATTGTAATCGGTTTGATTGAATTTGACACTAACAACATTGATCATAGCATTCCATTCTTGCTAGAAGGTCTGAAGACTGCCTTTCTCACGAGTATTGTTGGGATGCTTGGAACAATTTTCTTTAAAGCGATCACACTTCCAAAGTCTGATCCTGTGGTTGAGGCAAAATTAGAGGAACAAGATCTTATCAACACACTTATTTTGAATATAAGTCAGCAACGGCAATCCTTGGATAAACTAAATTACATTATTGCTGGCCAGGAAGGTGATTCTTTGATTTCGATTATGAAAGACATGAGGTCCGACATAAGGGAGTCAAACAAAGAAACTCTATCAAAATTGAACACAATCGCTTTTGCTTTCCAAGAAGAGAAGGACTACAGCGTTCAAGGCCAAATTCGAGTATTGCGCGGAAAGGTTAACGAGATCCACGAGAAAGAGTCTGCCCAATTCACGCAATTTTCTGAGAAATTAAAATCACAGCTAGATGATTTCACAAAATCACTCTCAGGAGCAGCGACTAGCCAAATTATCGAAGCCTTGAAACAAGTCATTTCAGACTTCAATCACAATCTTACAGAACAATTTGGCGAAAACTTTAAAGAGTTAAACTCCGCGATTGCAAAACTTTTAGTATGGCAAGACAGATACAAAGAACATCTTGACGCCCTTGAATCTCATTTAAAACAAACCATTTCGTCTCTTGAAAAAAACAAAAGATGCCGTAACTGTAATTGCAGATAAGAGTGACGCTATTCCTTCGTCAATGGCTAAGCTCGAATCTGTTATGGGTGTTCTTCAGGCACAGATCGGTAAACTTCAGGAAGAGCTAAAAGTGCTTGGGGAAGTGAGAGAAAAAGCAGTTAATGCTATTCCTCAAATTGGCAAATCCATTGAAGCAATGACTGATTCAATGGACCAGGCCGTTAGCCACATTGCATCTAATTTAGATAAAGCTGCTAATGACTTTGGCGGATCAACATCCAAAATAACAAATTCGTTACAGGAATGCGGCCAAGAAATTAGCAGATCCACTGAAACCACTCAAGAAGCGCTTAGCGCTTCAGCCAATCGAATTCAAGAACTAGCCGATGAATTTAAGTCCCATCTTAAAGGCATGACTGAACAAACCAAGCAAACTGTTTATGAAACACTCAGCACAACTCAGAGTGAAATTGAACAGATTGTCAAGGAAACAACGAAGAAAACCTCGGATAGTATCGACTACCAGATTAGAAAGCTCGACGATGCAATGACGAGCGAACTTAATCATGCATTGCAAGAACTTGGAAATGCTCTGGCAACCATTTCGCGCGCTGTAGTAGACCAGTACGAATCTAAGACTCGGAAAAATGCATCATGATCTTTAAGAGAACCACTTCTTCAAACAATCCAGATCATGAACATTGGATAAGTGTCTCTGATTTGATGTCAGGTCTGATGATGGTTTTTCTGTTCATCAGCATTGCTCTTATGCGACATGCCTTTGTGGAACGTGACAAAATAAAAGACGTCGCCAAGGCATACGAAACAACTCAGATTGCAATTTACGAGTCCCTCAAATCTGAGTTTGAGCCAGATCTTCAAAGATGGAGTGCCAAAATTAACAAAGATACTCTATCGGTGGAATTTGAAGACACTGAAGTTCTGTTCCAGATGGGATCTGCAACATTACAGCCTCGATTTGAGGAAATATTGAACGATTTCTTTCCACGTTACATTAAATCTTTGAAACCCTATCGCAATTCGATTACTGAAATTCGTATCGAAGGGCATGCCAGCTCTTACTGGAGCATAGATGCGACACCTGAGCGAGCCTACGCAAACAACATGGTTCTCTCACAAGCTCGGACACGATCTGTTCTTTTCTATATTCTCAATATGACTAGAACGAATGAGGAAAAAGACTGGCTTCGAAAACATATCGCAGCCATCGGATTTTCGTCTAGTCACTTGGTTATGAAGAATGGACGCGAAGACCCTCGTGCCTCACGTAGAGTTACTTTTCGCTTGTTGACTAATGCTGAGCAGCAGATTCGTCGGATACTAGGAAGCGAAAATGAAAATTAAAATTGATTTGCATGAATTATGGAATCAGGTTCATCGAGTATCGGATGACGTGGTTGACATCGGACTGAAAATTGAAACGGAATGGGTTCCTCCCGAAGTCCAAAAACTCAGAGAACGTCTGAAAACCACGGGCATCGATATTAAACTCAACGATATTACAACAACAGGCGGACTACTATCGTATCGCGGCCAACATGTTTTGCTCTATATTCCTGATCATGATATGCATATCGAGGATACCTTAAGAGAACCTATTCTCGGTAAGAAATTTCATTTGGCAGAATGCAGAACAATTCGCCATATGAGAGCCATAAACCGCTATGCTCGATATGTAGCAACAACAAATACATCAGGACTATTTAGAATAGTCGGCATCAATCAATACCAAAAGAAAATCGAGGGCGAAGCAAAACTACACGTTTGCAAAAATTGTTTGCGCCAACTCAACTACAAAGGAGCCCAGCATAGTCTCGGCCAAATAAACATAGCTGACTTCAATATTGAGGAATTTTTTGAACAGTATTCCTCGGTTTTTATCAATCCTCGCCCAGTATCAAAAATCACAACAGACATGACTGGGTATACAAGCGATTGGCCGGAATTATCGAGACGGGTTCGTGAAGCTGGAGGTTGGAAATGCTCGCATTGCGGGGTAACCTTGAAAGATCACAAGCATTTGCTTCACGTACATCATACTAACGGTGTAAAAAATGATAATTCTCTAGAGAATCTTGTTATTCTATGTGCAAGTTGCCATCGGCTTATGCCTCTGCATGAGAATAACCCAGTTCCATTAGATGATCTGAGATTGTTAAATGAAATTCGATTTAGCCAGAGTATCCTTGACGAGATGACTTGGTTAAACGTGTTTGACTTCGCAGATCCTGCGCTGAAATATGGACTTATGAAAGCCAAATCCGATCATTGGCCTATACCGGAAGTCTTTAAAAGACTTCGAAATGGTGAAATTCTCGACTTGGCTTGGCCAGATCTAAGAATTGGTGTATCGTTAACGGCAAAATCCTATAAATACGAAAACTGGGACATCTGGGACTTTAACGAATTCTCGTCAAACATCTTAGGCATTTAGAAATAGAAAATGAAATTTATCGCGATATAAATTAAGATTATTAATAAGCATACCTTTAATATAATTGGAGTATATAGCATTCAATTTTTCAGATGTTATATTTTCCATCTTAAGACAACTCAGAAACCACGGATCCTGAGTAACTGAAGATAAACTACAACGCAATTTTTTCAATCTTATGGGAACTTCCGTAAATTCGATGTTGGAAAAAGAGTACAGTAGTCGAGAGCTTTTCTCAGTTAGCTAAAGTTGCGAGCAAACACCAATGGCCTCCATGCGATTCAGCCTGGAAGCCTCGGGTTGAGTTAGTTATTAGGGAAAATCATTAGAACGATCTCGGACGTTCTGACCGTGCCGTACTTAGCTGGTGTTACGGCACAGGACTTGTCGGCGAAAAACGTTGTACGCCAGTGCGGTTAACCAAGTGTGAAACGTCGCTCGCTTCAGACCGATCGAACGTACGAACGATCCTTTGAAGACCGTCTCTATGTAGCCGAAGATGTGCTCGATGCGACAGCGAGTCTTTGATTTCTTGCGATTCGACTTCTTTTGCTCCTCGGTCAACGGGGCGTTCGCGTAACCTTTTTCGCAGAAGCAGGGAATCACGTTGAAGCTATGGGTCAGTTCCTCTAAATTCTTGCCGGAGTATGCAGAATCCGCGTACAGAGTTCGGCCCGCATCCTCCTCTTCATTGAGCACCCACTCCAACGCACGGGAGTCATGTACGTTGGCCGCTGTGGTGCAGACGTGCAGAATTACCTTGCTGACCGCGCCGGCCAGGGCGTGCATCTTGAAGCCGTAGTAGGTTTTTTTGTTCTTCATGGTGAACCGAGCTTCAGTGTCTTTCTAGCGTTTTTTGGCGGGCTGATCGTTCCACAGCTCGGCGCCGCGTCCCTCTTTGATGGCTTTGTTCTCTTCGCGCGTATTGCGCTGCCACGGTGCCTCAACGAAGCTTCCGTCCAGAATCATGTCCTCTTTTTCGTCGATTAGACCACACTCCTGCATCTCCTGAAGGTGTTTGCTGAAGATGGACTCCCCGATCTCCGAGTTGACAAAGCATTCCCGGTAGTCCCAGATGGCTTGAGGGGAGATTTGAGTGCCCGGAGCAATCTTCAAGAACTTCTGCAACGTCGCACTGTCGAGAATCTCTTGTGCCACAGCACGATCACTTTTACCGCTGAAGGCGCAGTAAAACGCGATTCGGAACATTAGGACGGGATCAAAGGCCGGCCGCCCGGCACGAGATGGAGAGACTGACCGTTTGGCGGGATCGTCCTCGGCAAGCTGCCCCTCTTTGAACAAGCCGCCAATGGGCTGTTTTTGAGAGCGGGTCAACCTCTTTGCCTTTTGCTGAGCACGCCAACAGGAAACGACTCTCTCGATCGAAGAGCGAAATTCTTCAAAATCCACGCCGTCCTTTATGAGGCGGATAAGGGGGTTGTCTCCGAAGCGTCCAAGCTCGTCGAGCGTGAAGTCCAGAGCGAACAGGGAACCCTTGACAGGGAGGGAGGTATTTCGATATGATTTACTCATAATGGGGTTTTTGTGTGTGTTGTTTCTGCAAATTCAATTATACACAGATTCCCCATTTTTTGTGCCTTTTACCCCTCTTTTCGCTCCGTTACCCCTTTGAAGTCAATGGGTTGAATTTACGGAAGTGCCCTGAAGCGTCCTCAGCTGAGGAGGGCGGAATGTGCTGAACAGGGGGGAAACGTTGCAAGCTTTGAGGCTAAGTAGGAAACAGGAGTGGGGGCAGCGTTTCTGTTCGGGAAAGACGTTAAGGGACGCTAGACAGAATTTTCTGTGGCAGTAGTGGATTGGTGCGAGAGGCCGGACTCGAACCGGCACGCCTTTTACGGCGTCAGGACCTAAACCTGGTGCGTCTACCAATTTCGCCACTCTCGCGAAGAGAAAACGAATTGTACAGAATAACCGGCCGATGGTGTGGCGGCATCGGCGACGCGGAAAGAGATCAGAGCGCCTCTTCGGCCGATTCGTCGGCAACCTCCGAGGACGTGAACTCGTCGTTCATGGCCTTTCGCTGCGCGTTGTAGGCGGCCCACGTGATACGCCCCGTCAGGAATTCGTTTTGCAGGCGTTCGATCTTCGGCGTGTAGAAGAGCCGGATCTTTTCGGCGAGCTCCTTGTAGTAGGGATCTTCGGTCTGCAGCATCACGGCGAGCGTGTCGCGGTTCATGTCGTCGATGCGTGAGAAAACGCGCTTGGCGATGCGAAGTTCTGCGGCGGTCGGAAGCTTTTTGTCGGCGAGGTGCTTATCCGTCACTTCAACGGGCAGGCAGGGCGTGTGCCGGAAGTAGGCGCGGTTTTCGGGCGCGACGCAGATCGCCCGCGTGTGCCGGGCGACGAGGTCGATTTGCTTCTTCACGGCCAGCTGCGCCTCGGTTCGGGCGGCTTCCCGTGCCCGGGCCTCTTCGGCCGCAGCAAGAGCCGCCGGATCGTCTTGTGACGGCGGCAGAGGCGCGCAGGCCGAAAGAATCAGAGCGAGAACGGGGGCGAGAAGAGCGACGGGGGACCGCATGACAGGGATAGCGTGAAGAAGCCGATGGAAACACCGTGATATAATACAAAACTTTCTTCGAAACGAACTCTTTCGTTTCGGACAACCCCTCTCGAAAACACGCTGTTTTCGGGGAAAAGACCGGCCTTCCCGAGGGAAGGCGTCCCGATTTTCCAGTTCGTCCGGGCTCGGACGAGCGCCGGTGCGGCGGGGGTTCCCGCGCCGATTTTTTAGTAAAGATTTGAAAATGGCTGAAAACGAAAACGTTCAGACGGAACAGGTCGAAACCACGGAAGAAAAGGTCGAAACGACCGCTGAAGCGCCCGTCAATCCGCTGCTTCGCTCGATCGAACTCCGCATTGCCCAGGCCGACGCGCTTGCCGCCACGGAAAAGGCCCTCAAGGCCTACGCCAAGGACGCCCGCATGCCCGGCTTCCGCAAGGGCCACGTTCCCATGAAGCAGATCCGCGCCATGTACGGCGCCCGCGCTTTTGAAGACGCCGTCAACGAACTCCTCGGCAAGGCTTGGGCCGAAACCGCCACGAAGGAAAACCTCAAGGTGGCCGCGCTCGAAACGATCGCTCCGAAGGAAGGCGGCGACGAAACGACGATGCTCTTTGAAGCCACCTACGAAACCGTTCCCGAAGTCACGATGCCCGAATTCGGCGAAATCGAACTCAAGCGCTACACCTGCACGGTCGGCGACGAAGAAGTCGAAAAGACGATCGAAGTCATGCGTCGTCAGCGCGCCGAATACCAGGCCCGCGAAGACCGTCCGGCCCAGGCCGGCGACCGCGTGAAGGTCAACTTCACGGGCAAGAAGGACGGCGTTGAATTCGAAGGCGGTTCCGCCAAGGACTTCGTCTTTGAACTCGGCCAGGGCCGCATGCTCCCCGAATTCGAAGAAGCCGTCACCGGCATGAAGGCGGGCGAAAAGAAGACCTTCCCGCTCACCTTCCCGGCCGACTACCACGCCGAAAACCTCAAGGGCGCCACGGTCGAATTCGAAGTGGAAGCCGTTGAAGTCGCCGAAGCCGTTCTTCCCGAAGTGGACGACGAATTCGCCAAGCGCCTCGGCGTCGAAGCCAGCGTCGAAGCCATGCGCGCCGACATCCGCAAGAACCTTGAAATCGAAGTCAAGGCCCGCCTTGAAAACGCCAACAAGGGCCGCGTGATGCAGGCCGTCTACGACCGTCTCACCTTCCCGGCTCCGCAGGCCTTCGTCAAGAGCGAAGAACAGGCCCTCGCCCAGCAGGCCATCCGTGACTTCGCCGCCCGCGGTCTCGACACCTCCAAGATGAACATCGACAAGCTCCCGGCCGGTCTCTTCACCGAACAGGCCCAGCGTCGCGTTCGTCTCTCGCTCTTCATGCAGGCTCTCATCGCCCAGGAAAACATCCAGGCCGATGACGCCGACGTGCGCGCTCTCGCCGAAAGCATCGCCACGAGCTATGAAAAGCCCGAGGAAGTCGTCGCTCACATCATGAACGACAAGAACTCCCTCAACAACCTTCGCGCTCAGATCGTGGAAAACAACGCCACGAACTGGATCTTCGAACACGCCAAGACGACGGAAGAAGCCGTCGAGTTCGACAAGCTCATGGCCGGCAACTTCTGATTGCCCGCTTTTGAGTAAAGATCGGGACGCCGTCTTTCGGGGCGGCGTCTCCGCGATGAAGGAGAGGTTTTTTCGCTCGGGCTGTCCGGGGGAAGAAGCCTCTTTTTCGTCTGCAAAGCCAGTTTGTCGGCGGATCCGTCCGGATGCGCTCTATTACGACACAATATGTCGCAGGAGGGGGCGACAATGACGTTGTCAACCGACGAATCCGTTCAGCTTTCATTGGAGAATTACCGTGAGTCTCGTACCCGTTGTCCTTGAAGATTCCGGCCGCGGCGAACGCAGCTTCGACCTTTATTCGCGCCTTCTGCGCGACCGCATCATTTTTCTGACCGGCGAGGTCAACGACGTGAGCGCGAGCCTCGTGATCGCTCAGCTCCTCTTTTTGGAAAGCGAAAATCCCAACAAGGACATTCAGCTCTACATCAACAGTCCCGGCGGCTCCGTCGACGCGGGCATGGGGATTTTCGACACGATGCGCTTCATCCGTCCGCAGGTGAACACGATCTGCGTGGGGCTCGCCGCCTCGATGGGCGCCTTCCTTCTCGCCGCGGGCGAAAAGGGGAAGCGCTATGCGCTGCCGCACAGCCGCATCATGATTCATCAGCCGCTCGGCGGCGTGCAGGGGCAGGCGACCGACATGGAAATCGTGACGCGTGAAATCCTGCGCACGAAGAAGACCCTCAACACGATCCTGGCCGAAAACACCGGCAAGCCCTTCGACGTCGTCGCCCGCGACACGGAACGCGACTACTACATGACGGCGGCCGAAGCGCTCGAGTACGGTCTGATCGACAAGATTTACGAAAAGCGCGGCGAGATTCGCTAAGCTTTCTGCGTTCGCGTTCGAGAGCCCGCACGGGGGCCGTCCGAGACGGCGTGCGGGCTCGCCTTTTCCCTTCTCCGCCCTAAGGGGAGGGAAGGGGCGAATCCGCTTCGAATGCGGAAAAGATCAAGAGTTTTCGACAAGTGCCGCGCCCCGTTCGGCGCTATTGTCGAAGTGTACGAAACGTCGAGCTTGGGCTCCGTTTCCCGCCCGCCCGAAAGGGCGGACGACTGAAAGGTGAAACATGGAAAAAACCTGTTCTTTCTGCGGTCGACCCGCTTCCCAGTGCAAGGCCCTTTTCGGGGGTCTGCACGGCGAGACGATTTGTGACGAGTGCGTGGGTTTCCTGACGAAGGAACTCGCCGAGGATCCTCCCGCTCAAGAAGAGAAACCCGAGGAAGCGCCCGCCGCGCCCAAGCCGCTGGCGACGCCGCGGGAACTCTACAAGCACCTCGATCAGTACGTGATCGGTCAGGAGCTCGCCAAGCGCACGCTCTCCGTGGCGGTTTACAACCACTACAAGCGTCTTCGCTCGCGCGACGAGAAGCTCACCGACGTCGAACTGCAGAAGTCCAACATTCTGCTTGTCGGTCCGACGGGTTCGGGCAAGACCCTGCTCGCGCAGACCCTCGCCAAGGCGCTTGACGTGCCCTTCGCGATCGCCGACGCGACGACCCTTACCGAAGCGGGCTACGTGGGCGAAGACGTCGAAAACATCGTCGCCAAGCTCGTGCAGGCGGCCGACGGCGACATCGAGAAGGCCCAGCGAGGGATCATCTATCTCGACGAAATCGACAAGATCGCCCGCAAGAGCGAAAACCCGTCGATCACGCGCGACGTCTCGGGCGAAGGCGTGCAGCAGGCCCTTCTGAAGCTCATCGAAGGGACGGTCGCCTCGATGCCCGCGCAGGGCGGACGCAAGAACCCGGGCAAGCCCATGATCCATGTCGACACCTCGCAGATCCTCTTCATCTGCGGCGGCGCCTTCGACGGCATCGCCCGCGTGATTCGACGCCGCACGGAAAAGAGCGAAATCGGCTTCGGCGGCGCCGTGATGGAAAAGAAGGACGACCGCAGCCTCACGGAAATGTTCGCCTCGATCGAACCCGCGGACCTCGTGAAGTACGGCCTCATTCCGGAACTCGTGGGGCGTCTCCCTGTCATCGCGGCGCTCGAGGAGCTCGACGAAAAGGCGCTCGTCGCCATTCTAACGGAACCCAAGAACGCGATCGTGCGTCAGTTCCAGGCGCTCTTCTCGATGGAGGACGTCAAGCTCACGTTCGAACCCGAGGCGCTCAAGGCGATCGCCAAGCTTGCAGTCGAACGCAAGACCGGCGCCCGCGGCCTTCGCTCCATCGTCGAAGGGATTCTTCTCGACACGATGTTCGAGATCCCCAACGAAAAGGACGTGAGCGAGGTGATCGTCACCGAGAAGGTCGTCACGAAAAAGGCGCCTGTCACAATCGTGCGCGGCGGCGAATAAGAGAACTCGGAGGGCCGTTTCTTTCGGACGTCCTCCTTGTTTTCCCGAAGAACGCCCCCATATAGGAAGAACCAGGTATATCCCTCCGTTTGAAGGAAAACAATTTGAAACCGTCTATTTCTCAGCAGCTTTCGGCCTTTCATGAAGCCAAGTCGATGACGTTGCCGCTCATCGCGCTGCGCGACGTCATCACGTATCCGAAGACGCACACGGCCGTGTTCATGGCGCGCGAGACGTCGCTTGAGGTCGTCAACCGCACGTACGAGAGCTCGCAGCCGCTCGTGGCCTTCGTGCCGCAGCGCAACTCCGACATCGAGGCGCCCGAGCCCAAGGATCTCTACGACCTCGGCGTGATCGGCGTCGTCTCGCAGGTGATCGAACTCCCCGACGGCACGCGCAAGGTGCTCGTCGAAGGTCTCGAGCGCGCCCGCATCCGCGACGTGAAGTTCGAGACGACGAGCTTCACCTGCACGGCCGAGGTGTTCGAACCGGAAAAGGACGACTTCCTCGGCCCCGTCTTCGACGAACTCGTCGCGAAGGTGGAGGCGGCCTATTCGCACGCGGCGTCGCAAAACGGCGCCCGCAACGCGGCTCCTCTGCATGAACCGAGCGTGCCCGTAAGCGTCTCGGACCGCGAAGCGATCCTCTACGCGATGCTCTCGCAGACGACGATTCCGCTCCAGCGCCAGATGGAGCTTCTTTCGCGCGAATCGCTCACGGAGCGCTACGAGTTCTTCTACGAGGCGCTTCGCGTCAACGACGAACTGCGCGACCTCGAAAGCCGCATCCAGATGCGCGTCAAGCAGCAGATCGAAGGCAACCAGCGCGACTACTTCATCAACGAGCAGATCAAGGCCCTGCGCCGCGAACTCAACCGCGACGAAGAGGATCAGCGCGAAAGCGACGAATACCTCAAGAAGCTCGACGAAGAAGGGAAGGACTTCCCCGAAGTCGTGCGCGAACGCATCCAGAACGAAGCCAAGAAGCTCGATCAGATGCCGCCCTCGAGCTCCGAGTCGGCCGTCGTGCGCTCCTATCTCGACACGCTCTTTGAAGTGCCCTGGACGAAGCGCACCGAAATTTCGACCGACCTCAAGAAGGCGCGCGAAGTGCTCGACGCCGACCACTGGGGCCTCGAAAAGGTGAAGGAACGCATTCTCGAGTACCTCGCCGTGCAGCGCCGCGTCAACATGACGAAGGCTCCGATCCTCTGCTTCGTCGGCGCCCCGGGCGTCGGCAAGACCTCGCTCGGCCGCAGCATCGCCCGCGCCACGGGACGCGAATACGTCCGCATGGCCTTGGGCGGCGTGCGCGACGAAGCGGAAATCCGCGGTCACCGCCGCACCTACGTAGGCGCGATGCCCGGACGCGTCATCAAGAGTCTCATCAAGGCGAAGGTGCGCAATCCGCTCTTCCTCTTCGACGAAATCGACAAGATGCAGACGGACTTCCGGGGCGATCCGGCGTCGGCGCTTCTCGAAGTGCTCGATCCGGAACAGAACAACACCTTCGAAGACCACTACGTGGAACTCCCGTACGACCTCTCGCAGGTGATGTTCGTCGCGACCTCGAACTCCTACAACATCCCGGCGCCGCTTCTCGACCGCATGGAGGTGATTTCGCTTTCGGGCTACACCGAAGACGAAAAGGTGCACATCGCCGAACGCCATCTGATCCCCAAGCAGATGGAATCCAACGGCGTCACGGAGAAGGAAGTGCGCATCACCGAGGACGCCGTTCGCGACATCATCCGCTACTACACGCGTGAGGCGGGCGTGCGCGGACTCGAGCGCTCGATCGGCAAGATCCTGCGCAAGATCGTCCTCAAGGCCGAAACCCGCGGGGAAGGCGAGGACGCTCCGAAGCGCCAGACGGTGAACGCGAAGAATCTTCACGACTTCCTCGGCGTGCGCCGCTTCTCGATCACGTACGCGCAGAAGTCTCCGCGCGTGGGCATCGTCAACGGCCTCGCCTGGACGGAAGTGGGCGGCGACATCCTCACGATCGAAGCTCTGCAGTTCCCGGGTAAGGGAGCCGTGCAGCGTACGGGGTCGCTCGGCGACGTGATGAAGGAATCCGTCGAAGCCGCGCGCTCGGTCGTTCGCAGCCGCGCCGCCAAGCTCGGCATCCGTCACGAGATCTTCTCGACGACCGACTGGCACATCCACTTCCCCGAAGGCGCGACCCCGAAGGACGGTCCTTCGGCGGGCGGCGCGATCACGACCGCCATGGTCTCGGCGCTCACGGGCATTCCCGTGCGCTCGGACGTCGCGATGACGGGCGAAATCACGCTTCGCGGCGAAGTCCTCGAAATCGGCGGCCTCAAGGAAAAGCTTCTCGCGGCCCTTCGCGGCGGCGTGAAGAAGGTTCTGATCCCGGCCGACAATCTGAAGGACCTCGAGGAGATTCCGGAGAACGTCCGCCACGCGCTCGACATCGTCGCAGTCCACACGATCGACGAAGTCCTCGCGCACGCGCTCGTGGAACTTCCCAAGCCCCTTACCGAAGAGGAAGCGGCGATGAAGCTCTCCGACGCGAACCCGAAGACCTCGGCCTCGTCGGTGACGGTTTCCTGAGCATCCGTTTGATCCCGCACACGCACAAAACCCGCCCGCAAGGCGGGTTTTGCGCGTCCGGGACAGGCGTTTTTTCGGTTGCCGTCGTCTCGGGCGGCGCGTTCTTCGGAGGTCGACCAAGGCCGGGCGGGACCCGATGCGGACGGGCGTCGGAAAAAATTTCCTCCGCCGCCCCACACGCCCGAAATTTCCTGTACAATTCGTGACTTCCCGCTTTTCGGAGCGGGGAGAAGGAAGACGTACGGATGCTTAGCTCAGTTGGTAGAGCGGCGCCCTTACAAGGCGTAGGTCGGGAGTTCGAGACTCTCAGCATCCACCAGTTTCTCGACTTTTTTCAAGTTTTTTGAATAGAGACTCTTGACAAAAAGATAAGAAATTGAGATAATACGCCTCCTAGGCTGAAACGCCAGACGGTTTGAAAGAACGGAGTGGTAGTTCAGTTGGTTAGAATACCGGCCTGTCACGCCGGGGGTCGCGGGTTCGAGTCCCGTCCACTCCGCCATTTGCTTTCGGAAAAGAGAGGGTTCTTCGCAAGAAGGTCCCTTTTTTTGTATCCAAACGCCGGAGCCGGGTTTTTCGGAAAAGACGTCCGAAGTCCGGCTCGATTTGTATGCGTCTGTTGCGCCGCACGCGGCTTCGGGAAAACCGCCGAATGAGGCGGGCGATTTCCGCTAAAATAGACGCTTTCGCGCGCGGACTTTTTTCACGCGCAGACGACCGTCTCCGTCGACGGCCGTCCGTCCTTCGGTCCGTTTGCATAGACCGCGGGACACGTCACAACGACCGGATTCTCAAAAGGGAAGTTTCATGCTTCAGGCATTCCGTACGCACAAGCGCTGGCTGATGTTCATCGCCATGGTGCTCATTATTCCTAGTTTTGTCGTCACCGGCATCTACAGTTACAGCCGCATGTCGACCGACGACAACGCGATCGCCCGCGTGGGAGAGGTTCCCATCCTGCCCGAGCAGTTCGACATGGCGCAGCGTCAGCAGCTGCAGAATCTGCAGCAGCAGTTGGGCGAAGCCTTCCGTCCGAACATGCTCGACAACGCCGAAGCCCGCGCCGCCATCCTGCAGTCCATGATGGACGACTCGGCCGTGGCGCAGACGGTTGCGAAGGAATGGGTGACGGTTTCGGAAGCCGAAGCGATCGCCCTCGTCAAGAACGCCGACGCGCTCAAGGAAAACGGCCAGTTCTCGCCGGAGCTCTATGAAAACTTCCTGCGCAGCCAGGGCAAGAGCGACGAGCAGTTCGTCTACGAACTCCGTCAGGACCTCGCCAAGAACACGCTCATCTCGGGCGTTTCCGCGACGCATCCCGCGCCCAAGGCTCTCGCTCAGGATCTGCACGACATCCTCGCCGAAGAGCGGCAGGTCCGCACGATGATCTTCAACGTGGGCGACTACTACGACGAAGCGAAGGCCTCCGACGAAGAGGTCGCCGCCTACTACAAGTCGCACGAAAACGACTTCTACTCGCCCGAACACCTCAAGATCGAGTACGTCGTTCTCTCGCCCGAAGACTTCAAGAAGGACATCAAGCCCAACGAAGAGGAAGTCAAGGTCTTCTACGAACAGAACCAGAATCGCTGGTCGGTTCCGGAAGAACGCCGTGCGAGCCACATTCTGCTTGAGTTCGGCGACGACAAGGCCGCGGCCCTCAAGAAGGCTGAAGCGCTTCTCGCCGAAGCCAAGGCCGATCCCTCGAAGTTCGGCGAACTCGCCAAGGCCAACTCCGTCGACACGGGTTCCGCCAACGACGGGGGCGACCTCTCCTACTTCGGCCGCGGCGTCATGGTGAAGCCCTTTGAAGACGCTGTCTTCGCCGCCAAGAAGGGCGACATCGTCGGTCCGGTCGAGTCCGAATTCGGATACCACATCATCTACGTGACGGACGTGCGCGATCAGCACGTCAAGAAGTTCGAAGAAGTCCGCGGCGAAATCGAACGCGAATACGTCGAACAGATGGCGATCCGCGCCTTCTCCGAAGCCGCCGACGAATTCACGAACATGGTCTACGAACAGTCCGACACGCTCGCGCCCGTCGCCGAGAAGTTCGGCATCAAGATCGAAACGGCCGAAAACGTGACGCGCGAAGGCGTCGAAGATCCGGCTCTGAAGCGCGTGATCAACGAACGCGTCGTCGAACACCTCTTCGGCGAAGAAGCGCTGAGCGAAAAGCGCAACACCTCCGCCGTGGAAGTCGCTTCGAACACGCTCGTCTCCGCCCGCGTCGTCGAACACTTCCCGACCGCCCTGCAGCCGCTTGACGCGGTGAAGGTCCGCATCGTCGAAGCGATCAAGACCGAAAAGGCCGCCGCCATGGCGAAGGCCGAAGGCGAAAAGAAGCTCGCCGAAGTGCTCAAGTCGAAGTCGCTCGAAGGCTTCTCCGAACCCGTCTGGGTCTCGCGTCAGAACCCGAAGGGCCAACCCGAAGTGCTCGTCAACCGCGAAATCGCGATTCCGTCGCAGCAGCTCCCGACCTTCACGGGCACGGCCGTTCCGGGCGGCGCCTACATCGTGGGCTACGTGGCCGAACGCCGTCTGAATCAGGCGAAGCCCGAGGAAGTCGAAGCGCTCCGTCGTGAAATCGCCGCGATCTACGGCGAAGCCGACCGCCGCGCCTACCTCTCCGCTCTGAAGGCGGTGATGAAGAGCGAAATCCTGCGTCCCGACTTCATCGAAGGGAAGAAGGATCAGGAACCGTAAGAGCTCTTAGAGAACTTCCAAAAGAAGGGAGAAGCGATCAAAACGCTTCTCCCTTCGCTTTTTCCGGGTCGGAAAATCTTCAGACGGCCGGATCGAGACGATAGAGCCGGTCGTGCTCTCGGATGCGCTCGGGGACGCGGAAGGTCACCTCCGCGCCCTTCTCGGCGTTCTCCGCCTCGGTTTCGTTCACGCGCATCGCCTCCACGCTCCCGATGACGGCCCCCGTCGTGGGGCCCGTGACGAGATAGCGGTCGCCCTTTCGAAGGCTTCCCGCCTCGAGCTGGAAGTGCCCGACCCCGGACTTGGCGAAGTAGTTGAGGCACTTTCCCACGTAGACCTTCTTTTCCTTGGCGCTCGAGCCGTAGTCCTTCGTCGTCTCCATCATCTGCGCGCCGAGGTACCAGCCGTCCCAGAAACCTCGGTTGAAGACGCGCGCGAGGCGATCGTCCCAGGCGGTGCGCATCGCGTCCGTCCAGCGACCTTCGAGCACGGCGTCCAAGGCCTCCCGATAGCATTCCACCGTCGTTCGGACGTATTCAGGGCCGCGGGCGCGGCCTTCGATCTTGAAGACCGTGACGCCCGCCGCCACCATGCGGTCCATGAAGCCGATCGTCTTCAGGTCCTTGGGCGAGAGAAAGCGCTGCCCCTCCACGTCGATTTCGATGCCGCGCTCGGCGTCGACGAGCCGGTAGGTGCGGCGGCAGTTCTGCAGGCATTCGCCCCGGTTCGCGCTTTTGCCGCGCGTGTGCGTGCTCAGGTGGCATTTCCCCGAAACCGCCATGCAGAGCGCTCCGTGGCAGAAGGCTTCGATCTGCACGAGCTTTCCCGAGGGGCCTTTGATGCCGTCGCGTCGGATCGTCTCGGCGATCGCGCCGATTTGTTCGAGCCTGAGTTCTCGGGCGGGAACGAAGACGTCCGCGAACTGCGCGTAAAAACGAAGGGCTTCGACGTTCGAAATGTTGAGCTGCGTCGAGAGATGCGCCTCGAGTCCGATCGAGCGGGCGTAGGAGAGGGCCGCCGCGTCGGAGAGAATGACGGCGGAAACGCCCTCCCTTTTGGCGCGGTCGAGAATGCTCCGCATGAGCGGCAGATCCTCGTCGTAGAGCACCGTGTTGACCGTGAGGTAGGTCCGGACGCCCGCCTCGCGCGAGCGTCCGACGATTTCGGGGAGATCGTCGAGCGTGAAGGTCTTCGCGGCGAGAGAGCGCATGTTGAGCGACTCCACGCCGAAGTAGACCGCGTCGGCGCCCGCCTGCAGGGCGGCGGAAAGGGATTCCCAACTCCCTGCGGGCGCCATGATTTCGTAGGGCGCCGGACTGCGGCGGGGAGAAGCTGCGGTGTGGAGAGGAGTGTCGGACATGAAGCGCTCGCTCAAAGAATGGAAAGAACGCAATTCTACGTTCTTGCGGCTTCGGGCGAAAGCGTTTTGGGCCTTCGGGGCGTCAGTCGGCGACGCCGCCGCCCGAGGCGAGGTGCCAGAGATAGAGCGACGCGGCGCTTCCGAAGGGCGACGCACGGCGGCGAAGCCTTTCCATTTCGGCCTTCGTGAGCGGCCGTCCGTAGAGGCGCTCGAATCCCCGGCGAATGCCGAGGTCGCCGAGACTCAGCACGTCGTCGCGCCCGAGGGTGAAGAGCGCGATCATTTCGGCCGTCCACCGTCCGACGCCGTCCAAAGTCACGAGCTTTTCGACGATCTCTTCGTCTTCAAGGCGCAGGAGAAGACCGCTCTCGAACTCCCCGGCGGCAAAACGTTCCGCGGCCCTGTGAATCCATTTCGCTTTGTTGGCGGAGAGTCCCTGCGCACGGAGAAGTTCAAGGTCCACGCAAAGAAGGTGTTCGGGCGTAAGCGGCCCGCAGTTTTGGCGAAGCCGCCCCATGATGGCGGCGGCCGCCTTGACGCTGATCTGCTGGCTCGTAAAGGAGCGCACCAGCCCTTCGAAGAGATCCGGAATAACGGGGCGCGAAAGCGGTCCCGTTTCCTCTACGAGTTGCGCCCAGTTCGCGCCGAGACGGACGAGATGCGCCCTCGCTTCGTCCGAAGTGACGAAGACCGTCCTGGGCCGGAACGCGTCGGCGTCGCCCTTTTCCAGGGCGAGGAGACGGCGCTTCACGTCGCTTCCGAGCCGATAGTGTCCGACGCCCTGTGTCGGGACGATGCGGTGGCAGGGGAGAACGAAGAGAAGCCGGTTTTTGGCGCAGACGCTACCCACGGCCCGGGCGGCGCCTTCGTGTCCGACAAGGCGGGCCACTTCGGCGTAGGTTCTCGTTTCGCCGCGGGGAATGGCGCGCATCGCTTCGAGGACTTTGCGCGCAAAGGGAGCTTCGGGAAGAAGGAGGGGAAGGGAGTCGACGTCCGAGGGGCCGCCCGCGAGGTAGGCGCAAAGCGCCTTTTCCGCCGCGAGCAGGAGGTCCGTCGACGCACCGCCGAAGGATTGCCCTTCGGGGAGACGGTCGACGGGTTCGAGCGCCGTGAGCGCTCCCTTGTCCTCTTCGAGACGGAAGGGACCTAGAACGGTTCGGACGAAGCGCTCCGTCATGACAAGCCTCAGAGATTGCGGATCGCGACGAGGTTGCGGAAGGCTTCGCGCATGTCTTCGCGGATGAGCTTCGCGCGCATCGCGCCGATCTTTTCGTAAAGGCGCGACGTTTCGGGATCGGGCTTGTATTCGGCGTCCTCGACGATCGCCTTCGAGAGAAGTTCGACGATCGCGGAGACGTCGCCCGCGCGGTCGCTCGTGGCCCAGGCGCCAAAGAGCGCGTTCGTGAGGACGGCGCCGCCGGCGTTCTGGTAACGGACGACGGTCGCTTCGAGCATGTCGCTCTTGATCTGATTCCAGAGCGCGTCGCGGCTGCCGCCCTCCGTCACGGTGATGCGGTCGAGGTTGACGCCCGCCGAACGGTAGGCCGCGGCGAGTTCTCGGTAGTCGTAGGCGATCGCTTCGAGGACCGAGCGCCACATGACGAACTGATCGTCGTCCATCGTCATGTTGAGGAAGCACCCGCTCGCGTCCTTTTCTTCGCCCGTGCCGCCCGTGAGGTAGGGAAGGAAGAGAACGCCGTTGGCGCCCGCGGGCACCTTGGCGGCTTCCTCGCTCATCTTGCGGTAGTGTTCGCCGCTCTCAGAATGCTGCGCGACGTTGTCCTTGAACCAGCGCAGCGACAATCCGCCCGTGCGCACGAAGCCCCAGTAGAAATAGGTGTCGGGGAGCGTCCCCGAATTGAAGATGAGGCCGAGCCCGGGGCGGGAGAGTTCCGGAACGATCCCCTTCGTGGAGACGCAGAACATCGCGCAGGTCCCCGCGACGTCGACGCCGCGGTTCGCTTCGAAGATGCCGCTCCCCAACATCGACTGCATGGTGTCGCCCGCACCCGCCAGAACAGGAATGCCGGCGGGAAGGCCCGTCTGGCGCGCGATCTCTTCGGTGACCGAGCCGACGCGGTCCCAGGGCTTGACGATGCGGGGCATGTACTTCGGATCGATGCCGAGGATTTCAAGCTGCTCGTCGGACCAGACCTTTTCCTCGACCTTGTAGCCGAGGCCCCAGCCCGACATGGTGCCCCAGTCGATGAAGGCGTCCTTGCCCTTGAGGCCCGCAAAGTGCATGAGGATGAAGGGGGCGTCGTGAACGAACTTCACGATCTTGCCGCGGACTTCTTCGGAGCAGTTCTTGAGGAACCAGCGCGCGAACATCGCCGGGAACATGGGGGAGGGCTGGGGGTTGCCCGTTTCGCGCGCCCAGATGTCGAGCCCCATCGCCGTGATCGCTTCGACGTCTTCGGTCGTGCGGCTGTCGAGATAGTTGATGTAGGGGGTGACGGCGCGGCCTTCGGCGTCCACGCCCGCGATCCCGCAGATGACGCCGTCGCCCATGACGGCCGCGATGTCGGCGGGGTTGAGCCCCTTTTCCTTCATTTCGTCCGTCACGTCGCGGGCGGCGCGGATCGTAAGCGCGAGGTATTCCTCAACGTCCATCTGCACCCAGCCCGGCTGCGGATAGGTGAGGGTCGTCGGGTAGCTTTTCTGTGCGACGCACTGCATCGCTTCGTCGTAAACGGCGACTTTGACGCTCTGCGTACCGGCGTCGAAACCCAAGGTGTATTTGGCCATGCCTGTCCCGTGAAAAATGAGTGAATCCTTTGATTGTAGCGGACTCGAAGTGTGTCGAGCGAGGGCGTCGGGACGGCTCTGCGGCGGTAACGCCGCACAGCTTTGTTACAATAGACGCTTTCGGAAAAAAGAAGAGACTCATCCCAACATGGCTCAAACGAAGACACGTGAAGCGTACGACGCGCATTCCATTCGGGTGTTGAAGGGGCTCGAACCCGTCAAGCAGCGCCCGGGCATGTATACGCTCACCGACAATCCCCTGCACATCATCCAGGAAGTGCTCGACAACGCGACCGACGAAGTCCAGAACGGCTTCGGCAGCCGCATCGACGTGACGGTGGCCGCCGACGGCGCCGTCACCATCGAAGACGACGGCCGCGGGATTCCAACGGGGATTCACGAGGAGGAGGGCATTTCGGTGCTCGAACTCGTCTTCACGCGTCTGCACGCGGGCGGGAAGTTCGCCAAGACCGACGGCTCGGGCCCCTACTCCTTTGCGGGGGGCCTGCACGGCGTCGGCGTTTCGGTGACGAACGCCCTCTCGCGCAAAATGGTGGTGACCGTCTGGCGCGACGGCGAGGAGTCGACCCTCACCTTTGCGGACGGCTTTCCGCAGGGGGCGATTGAAAAGCGTCCGTCGCCCCGGCCCAAGAGCCGCACGGGCACCCGCGTGACGGTGTGGCCCGATCCGAAGTATTTCGACAGCCCCGAGATCCCCGAGGCGGCGCTCGTGCGTCTCCTGCGCTCGAAGGCGGTGCTGCTCCCCGACTGCGAGGTGCGCTACAAAAACGAAAAGCGCGGCGAAGAGACCGTCTGGCGCTACGACGGCGGTTTGAAGGAATACCTTCTCTCCGAACTCACGGGCGAGGCGGTGGCCGAACCCTTCGAAGCGAAGGGCTTTGCCGAGGACGAAGCCGAAGGCTTCGCCCGGGGCGAAGGCGCCGAATGGGTGGTCGTCTGGACGGCCGACGGCGCGCTCGTGCGCGAGAGCTACGTGAACCTCATTCCGACCCCGCAGGGCGGCACCCACGAATCGGGCTTGAAGGACGGCCTCTTTCAGGCCGTCAAGGCCTTCATGGAGGTGCACGGTCTGCAGACGAAGGGCGTGAAGGTGCTCGCCGAAGACGTCTGGAGCCGCGCGAACTTCATTCTCGCGACGCGCAGTCTCGACCCGCAGTTTCAGGGTCAGACGAAGGAAAAGCTCACGTCGCGCGACGCCCTGAAGCTCGTCTCGAGCTTCGTGCGCGCGCAGTTCGAGTTTTGGCTCAACGACCACGTCGAGGAAGGGAAGAAGCTTGCCGAACTCTTTTTGAGTCAGGCGCAGACGCGTCAGCGTCAGGCCGCCAAGCACGCCAAGAAGAAGGCGGGCACCGTGACGGTGCTCCCGGGCAAGCTCACCGAATGCGAAACGGACGACATCACCCGCAACGAACTCTTCATCGTCGAAGGGGACTCCGCGGGCGGCTCCGCGAAGTCGGGGCGCGACAAGGAATTTCAGGCGATTCTCCCGATCCGCGGGAAGATCCTCAACACCTGGGACACCGACACGAACGGCGTTTTCGCGAGCGAAACCGTGGCCGACATCGCCGCGGCGATCGGGGTGGATCCGCATCCGCAGCACGGCGACCCCGACCTCAAGGGGCTTCGCTACGGCAAGATCTGCATTCTCTCGGACGCCGACGTGGACGGAAGCCACATTCAGGTTCTGCTTCTCACGCTCTTTTTCCGTCACTTCCCGAAGCTCATCGAGCTCGGTCACGTGTACGTGGCGATGCCGCCGCTCTACCGCGTCGACGTGCCGCCGCGCGGCAAGAAGAAGGAGCGAAAGATCTACTGCCTCGACGACCGCGAACGCGACCGCACGATCGAACTCCTCAAAAAGGAAGGCTACGACGCCGAAAAGCTCGTCATCTCGCGCTTCAAGGGTCTGGGCGAAATGGAAGCCGATCAGTTGGCGGAGACGACTCTCTCGCCCGAGACGCGTCGATTGCTCCCCGTCGGGATCGGATCCTTCTCGAATGAAGACACGCGCCGCGTGATGACCCTTCTGATGGGCTCGAAGTCGGCCGCGGGCCGACGCGTGTGGATGGAAACCTGGGGCGATCGGGCCGAGCTCGACGTGTAAGAACGCAGAAAAGAGACACAAGATGACGAAGAAAAAGCAGGGCATGGACGAGGACGCCTTGGGAGGCCTCTTCGATTCGATCGATCTCGTCTACGAAGACGATCTCCCCGAAGCGCAGGCCGAAGAGTCGCAGGCGCAGGCGACGGACGCGGCGCCGGCAGTGCCGGCCGCGGTCGCCGAAGAGGTTGCCGAAGGGACGAACGAAGCGCCGTCCGAAGAAGCGTCCGGCGAAACGCCCGACGAAACCTCCGAAGAGGAGGCCGAGGCGGCGGAAGACGCCGAGGCTTCGGATGAAACGGACGAAGCGTCCGGGGAAGTTGCGCCGGGGTCGGGGTTCGATCCCGTCAGCGCCGCCATGACGGGCGACGAAGAGGAGGAGGGACAGTTGACGCTCGCGCGCTACGCGAGCCGCGCCTATCTCGAATACGCCATGTCGGTCGTGAAGAGCCGCGCGCTCCCCGACGTGTCCGACGGTCAGAAGCCCGTGCAGCGCCGCATTCTGATCGACATGTACAAGATGGGGCTTTCGGCGGGCAAAAAGCCCGTGAAGTCCGCCCGCGTGGTGGGCGACGTGCTCGGTAAATACCACCCGCACGGCGACCAGTCGGTCTACGACGCCCTCGTGCGCATGGCGCAGAATTTTTCGCTCCGCTATCCCCTGATCGACGGGAAGGGCAATTTCGGCTCGCGAGACGGCGACAGTCAGGCCGCCATGCGCTACACCGAAGCGCGCCTCATGCCGATCGCCGAACTCCTCCTCGACGAAGTAGAAAGCGGAGCGGTGGACTTCGTGCCCAATTACGACGGCAATTTCCGCGAACCCGTGGAACTGCCCGCGAAGCTTCCCTTCGTGCTCCTGAATGGCTCCTCGGGGATCGCGGTCGGCATGGCCACGTCGATTCCCTCGCACAATCTGCGCGAAACGGCCGAGGCCGTGAAGCTCCTCCTTGAAAAGCCCGAGGCGACGCTCGAGGAAGTGCTCGAGAAGCTCCCCGGGCCGGACTTTCCCTGCGGCGGCCAGATCATTTCGTCGCCCGACGTCATCCGCGACACCTACCGCACGGGCCGCGGCAAAATCACGGTTCGCGCCCGCTACCACTTCGAAGAGATGGCGCGCGGACAGTGGCAGCTCGTCTTTGACGAACTCCCGCCCGAGGCGTCGTCCGCTTCGGTGCTGAGCGAAATCGACGACATCACGAACCCGAAGGTCCCGAAGGGGAAGAAGAGTCTCACCCCGAAGCAGATTCAGGCGAAGACCGCGCTTCTTGCGCTCCTGGACCGCGCCCGCGACGAGTCGGGGCGCGACGTCCCCGTGCGGCTCGTTTTCGAACCGCGCACTTCGCGCGTGAACCGCGAGGAGTTCGTCTCGGCTCTTCTCTCGCAGACGAAGCTCGAGTCGAACGTGTCGGTGAACCTCGTCATGCTCGGGATCGACGGCAAGCCCCGTCAGAAGGGCCTGATGGAAATCCTGGGCGAATGGGTCTCCTTCCGACTCAACGCCGTGCGGCGCCGCTCGCAGGCGCGTTTGGACGACGTGAACGACCGTCTGCACGTCCTTGAGGGCCGCCGCCTCATTCTCCTCAACATCGACCGAGTGATCGAGATCATCCGCCACGCCGACGAACCGAAGAAGGCCCTGATGGAAGCCTTCCCGCTCTCGGACCGTCAGGCCGAGGACATTCTCGAGATGCGTCTGCGCCAGATTGCCAAGCTCGCCGCGATCGCGATCGAAAAGGAAATCGACGAGCTCGAAACGGAACGCCGCAAGCTCGAGCGCCTCTTGGGGAGCGAAGCGCTCCTTCGCCGTCAGGTGGCGCGCGAAGTGGACGACGCCGTCAAGAAGTTCGGCGACGACCGCCGCACGCTCATCGAAGAGGCGCGCGTCGCCCAGAACGAAGCGACCGTTCCCTCGAGTCCCGTGACGGTGATCATCACCGAAAAGGGGTTCCTCACGACCCGTTCGGGCCACGATTACGACCTCTCCGCCCTCAACCTGCGCGTGGGCGACGCCGTTTTGAAGACGATCGAGTGCCGCACGACGGACTCGATCTGCGCGCTCTCGCAGACGGGCCGAAGCTACACGATCGCGGTGTCGGCGCTGCCGGGCGGCCGCTCGGACGGCCAGCCGCTTTCGGCCTTCATCGACCTCGAAAAGGGTGGCGAAATCGTCGCCTGGGCGGCGGCGGACGAAAAGTCGCGCGTGCTCCTATACGCCGACAACGGCTTGGGGCTCGTGTGCCGCACCTCCGACCTCGTGGCGCGTCCGCGCGCCGGGAAGGCCTTCTTCAAGCCCGAAGACGGGAGCGTTCTCCTCGGCATGGTGGCGCTCGACGAGGCGAACCCGCTTCTTGCCTGCCTTGCGTCGAAGAACCGGCTTCTCGTCTTCGACGCCTCCGAAGTGCGCCTCCTCTCCGCGGGCGGCAAGGGCGTCATGCTCATGGGCCTCGACGAAGACGCGAAGCTTCTCACGGTCACGGCCGTCAACGACCGCGGTCTTCTCGTGCGCGGCACGGGCCGCGGCGGCAAGGCCCGCGAACAGCTCCTCGGACGCCGCGCGATCGGCGACTACATCGCCAAGCGCGCCCGCAAGGGAAAGACCCTGCCGCTCACCTGGAAGGCCGAAGCCCTCGAGGCGCTCGCGACCGATCCCGAACCCGAAGCGGCGACCGAAGGGGGCCTCAAGATCGAAATCTGCGACGATCCGGAACCCAAACTCTTCTGACGAATCGGCATGCAACGAATTCTCCGCGCCTTCACGAGTCTTTCGACGCGACTTCTGCTTCTCACGCTTTTGTGGGTGAGCTTCATCGTCGTGTCGGTGGGCTACACGATGCTTCTCAACTGGGAGCTCGAAGCGAGCGCCGCCACGGTGCGAACCGTGGGGGAACTGCGCCATCACGCCTACCGCTGCGGCTTTCTCGCGCATGACGACGCGGCGCGCGCCGATCTGCGAAGCGAGATCGACGCCTTCAACGTCGAGATGAACCGTCTTTTGACCGGAAGCGAATGGCGTCTGCCGAGAAGTCCGGAGATCGAAGCGCACCTGCACGAACTCGAAGCCTCTTGGCGGCGCGACATCATGCCGATTCTTCTCGCCGACTCGGACGAGGCGAACCGCCTCTCGCAGGTGAACCTCTACGTCGAGCGGCTCTCGGTCTTCTCGAACCAGGTTGAAGAGCGCCGCAACGACTACCTCTCGCAGCTGCAGACGATTCAGTGGCTCGTGATCGTGCTCGCCGTAGGGAGCCTCTTCGTCATCATGGTGCTCCTCGTGAAGTGGGTGATTCATCCGCTCGAAATTCTCGGGCGGGGGATCTTTCTTCTCTCGAACGGGCGCCTTTCGCAACGCCTTCCGATGCGCGGCGAAGACGAAATCAATCTGATCGGCGTGGGGTTCAACCACATGGCCGACCGCCTGCAGGACCTCTACAACAACCTCGAGCGGAAAGTGGCCGACAAGACCGAGGCGCTTGAAGTGCAGAACCGTCAGCTCGAAGACCTCTACGGGGCGACGAGCTTTCTCTCGCACCAGCGCACGATGAACGAGACGCTCGAAGGCTTCGTCGAGCGCACGAAGCGCGCGCTCGACGCCGACGCGGCGGCGCTCTTTCTGCGCCGTGAAGAGGAGCCCGCCCTGCGGCTCGAGGCCACGTCGGGGGTCGAGTCCGACATCGTTGCGGAACTCGAAGGCGTCAAGGACGGTTCGAACTTTCTGGAACAATGTCTCGCGCGCGGCGAAACGATTCGGATTCCGCTTCGCTTCGTCGAGTCGCGCCGCATGATTACGGCACTTCGCATGAAGGGCTACGAGACGGTCTACTGCGTGCCCGTGCGCGGCACGAACGCGCAGCTCGGCGTTCTCGCGCTTCTCTACCGCTCGCCCTTGACGCTCGGGATTCCGCGCGTGCAGCTCTTGGAGAGCCTTGTGACGCACCTCTCGGTCGCGATTGAGAACGGGCAACTCAACGAGCGCGAACGCCTCTACGCCGTCGTGCAGGAACGTCAGCTCATGGCGCGGGGTCTGCACGACTCGATCGCGCAGGCGCTCTCCTACCTCAACCTTCAGGTGCAGTTTCTGACGAGCGCCATCGAAAAGAAGGACGACGCCCTGCGCGACGAATCGCTCGCCGCCATTCGTACGGGTCTGCAGGAGTGCTACGACGACGTGCGCGAACTCCTGCTCAACTTCCGCGAGCGCGTGCACAAGGAAAAGTTCATCGACGGCGTGCGCACCGTCATCAACCGCTTTGAGGCGCAGGCGAACGTTGAGGCGTCGCTTCGCGTCGTCGAGCGCGGTCCCGAACTCACCGACCGGCAGAAGGTCCAGGTGATCTTCATCATTCAGGAGGCTCTGAGCAACGTGCGCAAGCACGCCCGCGCCTCGCACGTGAACGTCGTCGTCGAAAACTACGAGGATCTGCGCGTGGTCGTCGAGGACGACGGCGTGGGGATCGACGAAAAACTCGTGGAGTCGAGAAAGGGACGCCACGTGGGCCTTTCGATCATGAGCGAGCGCGCCTCGCGAATCGGCGCCGAAGTGACGGTCGAGCGCGCCTCGGAAGAAGGCGGCACCCGCGTCGTCCTCTTCCTTGCGGCCAAGGACCGCTGAGAATCCGCGCCCTCGGGGCGCGGATCCCGATCACCTCCTGACCCTCATCGCCAGAGAAAGGCGAGGGGAAGCGCAACCTCGTTTTCGTCGAAGCTCTGCACGGTTTGTCCGCAGTAAAGACGCAGAAGCGTGACGGGACGGTCCTTGAGGAGCGCGCGGAATTTGCGAAGCCGCACGAAGTCTTCGGGAGCGACGCTCTCGCGCGACGAGGTTTCGATCGCGACGAGGGCGCCCGTCCTTTCGTTTTCCAAAAGCATCGGAATCGAAAGCCCCGTTCTCAGGGCGAAGTGCCAGAGGCGCCACTCGGGCCGCACGTCCGTGAGGGCGGCGAGCTGCGCGCGGGTCCACCCCGCGATGAGGCGCTCGACGATGCCCAGGGACCCCGGCGGCAGGGCGCAGGGATCCGAATCGCAAAAGCCGAGCAGGCCGCAGAGCCACCCCGAGTCGGTCACGTAGTGCTTCGCGCTCTTCAGGGCGCGGCCGAGCTTTTCGCCCTCCGGCCAGGCGGGGAGGGCGTCGACGAGATAGAGCGCCTCGAGCGCGTCGAGCGTACGCTTCACGAGCGGGCGGCCGAGACCGAGAAATTCGGCGATTTTCGACACGTTGAGCGATTCGCCCGATGCGGCGCCCACGGTTCGGTAGACCTTGCGAAGGGTCATGCAGCTGCGAAGCCGGCTCACCGCATCGAGGTCCGTCGAGCAGATCTTTCGGACAAGGTCGTGAAAGAAGTCGTGCCGTTCGTCCGCACTCCCGAGGCGTCCTTCGGGGTAGCCCCCGTGCATGGCGATTTCGAGAATGAGGTCTCGGTTGCTCTCGTCGTGCGAGAGCTGCGAGGGGAAGTCGTGCGCGAGGAGACGCTCGGGAAAATCGGGCTGAATCCCCGTCAATTCCCCCTGGACGAGCGTGCGAAGACGAAGCCTCTTCACGTACGGGTTGGATGCGAGGGACGCAAAGACGGGGAGCTCCGCCGAAGCGTAGGCGATCACGACCTTCGGAGCCTTGACGTCGGGGTCCTCGAGCCAGGTGCCCGCGAGTCCGGCAAGGAGCGCCGCAAACTGCGGTGCACGCTGCACGTTGAGAAAGAGGGCGGTCGAAAGGGCCGCGTAGCGGGCGAGAAGATTGCGCGGCGCCCCTTCCGCTTCCCGTCGTTCGGCGTCGACGTCGAAGTCGATCCCGTGCACATGGGGGAGGGTCTGCGCAAAGAGCGCGGGGGCGCCCGAGGCGCGAGGTCCCGTCAGCAGGATCAGGGTGCGGCGGTCGGCCTCGCGGGCTTCCCTGTGCGCGGCTTCCAGCGGCGCTTCGAGCCAGCGAAGCGAGGCTTCCTTCCCGCGCGGCGGCCACAGACGCGGACGGCGCACGTGCGCGTGCGCGGCGGGATCGGGCGGGAGATCTTCCGGAAACACCAGGTTGACGGTACGGGGTTCCGCAGAAGAAGCGGACGTCTTCATCACGGTCGCGTCGAGCTCTTCCTCCGAAAGAACGGTTTTCAGGTTTGTTTCTTTTCTCATGTTGTTCCGGGCCTCCTTTTCTTCCCGGGAAGCCTTCAGTCTATGCCAAACGACGGTAGTGGGCAAAGTTTTGGAAGTTGGAAGGGACACTTCTTTATACTCAGTCATGACTGTTGCCAGAAATCTCCCTAGAGACCAGATGATGTGTGCCGCAAAAATTCTGCCGATCGGGCAGTCCGATTTTCCTTCCTTACGTCAAAGCAACGCCGTCTATGTAGACAAAACAGCTTTGATTCATCGATTGGCCGTTGCTCCCCGCAGTGTCTTTCTGGCACGTCCGCGGCGTTTTGGCAAGTCACTTTTAGTATCTACGTTGGAGTCGCTTTTTAAGTTCGGCCTCCGGGATTTCCGTGGATTGGCCATTGAGTCGCTATGGACGGACAAAACCTATGACGTTGTTCATCTGGACTTTTCTGGCCTTAAGGAATTTAAGGATATAGAGGATTTTTCAAGTATCTTCCTTGCTCACATCTGCAATAGGTTTTCCGAAGTCGGTTTCCAACCGGAGAACTCTTCCAACGTTCTTGCTGCTTTGGACAACTGGATGAGGCGCCTTCCCTCGTTGTCACTCGTCCTTTTAATCGACGAATACGATGCTCCGCTGACGATCTGTTTGAACGAACCTAAACTCTTCGAAGCCGTTCGCTCGGTGATGAGTAAGTTTTTTTCGATCCTTAAAAGCAATGTAGGGGCATTGCGGTTTCTCTTTCTCACGGGTATCACAAAATTCAGCAGCACGAGTATTTTTTCCGGACTCAACAATCTGACCGACATTACATTGGCGCCTGCATACGGCACTTTGTTGGGATATACCGAAGAAGAAATTCGGCAGAATTTTGCACCTCGTTTGACCCAAGCCGCCAAGACGCTGGCCTTGTCGGAAGAGGAGTTGATGGACGGTCTGAGAACCTATTACAACGGCTTTTGCTTTGACATGCGTGCGTCAAAAAAAGTCTATTGTCCTTGGTCTGTCCTGAGTTTTTTGGATGATCCCGAGCAAGGTTTTCAAAACTACTGGTTTGCTAGCGGCGGTCATCCGACGGTATTGATGAAGTACCTTGAGGGACACGAGTTCGAAGATCCGGCAAACTTTGCGGAACTTAAAGAGGCCAAATTGTCGGATCTCTACACGCCGGGGGATCTCACAACCATCGATCGGGATATTTTGCTCACGCAGACCGGTTATCTCACGATCAAGTCCGTCGATGACTTCGGTATTGTGACATTGGGGTATCCGAATCAGGAAGTGACCATGTCGATGGCCAAACTCTACGCCACGGAGTTGCTGGGCGGTCGCTTGTATCGTCCGGCCGACGGCGTATTGCTCACGAAGTTGCTCGGCGAAGGTGAAATTTCTCCCGTCATTGATCGGTTCAATGAAGCGTTCAATGCGCTCAACTATGACCGACATCCCGTCGTTAACGAAGCCGCTTGCACGAGTTACCTTCAAGCCTTGATGATGGGGGCCGACATGGTGCCGGAGGTCGAGGTACATACGGCTCTTGGGCGCAGCGATTTGGAAGTGACTGTCGGAAAATGGCACTGGGTGTTCGAAGTAAAGTTCGCCGCGACCACGGAGAAGGCTGAGGCACTCCTCACGAAAGCAGTTTCGCAAATCAAATCCAGGCGTTATGGCGAGAGACCGCACGGGAAAAAATTGATTCGAGTCGCTTTGGTGTACAGCGCTGAGGATCGCCGCTTCGTTGTCTGGAAAAATGCCGACGCAGAAGATGCGTAACGGTGTTTCTCGCTACGCTCAAAGCCTTGAAATGGCGGTGAGAAGGCTCTTCGTCTTTGTGTAGTCCGTCTGCTGATAGGAGAGAATTTGACCGTCTGCCTATCTTCCCATTGGAATTTGCATTCGACGATTGGGTCTTTTATTGGCTGAAATATATTGCACTGCAATGTATTTCGTCGAATCGTATAATCGTATTATACGATTATACGATTATACGATTTTTTCTCAGAGCCTCGGAATGGCGGCGAGAAGGCTCTTCGTGTAGTCCGTCTGCGGGTCGGAGAAGATTTGGTCCGCCTCTCCCTCCTCGACGATTTCGCCCGCGCGCATGACGGCGATGCGGTCGGCCACGTGCCGAACGACGCCGAAGTTGTGCGTGATGAAGAGGTAGCTCAAACCGAAGCTCTTTTGCAGGCGCGACAGGAGATTCAAAATCTGCGCCTGCACGGAGACGTCGAGGGCCGACGTGGGTTCGTCGCAGACGATGAGCCGCGGCTCCACCGAGAGCGCCCGGGCAATGGCGATGCGCTGGCGCTGTCCGCCCGAGAAGGCGTGCGGAAGACGCTCGGCCGCGCTTTCCGGCAGTCCCGTCTCGCGAAGCAGTTTTCGGACCCGTTCGAGGCGTTCCTCGGAAGACCATTCGGGGTGGAGCGCGATCATGCCCTCTTCGAGCGTTTCGCGCACCGTCATGCGTGGATCGAGGGACGAGAAGGGATCCTGAAAGATGATCTGCGCGGTCCGGCGCAATAGACGAAGGTTTTCCCCCGAGGCGCCGAGAACGTCTCGTCCGAGAAGACGAACGGAACCCGTGACGCGGGCCTTGGGGCCGAGCAGGCCCAAGGCGGCCATGACGGCCGTGGTCTTGCCCGATCCCGATTCGCCCACGAGCGCGAGCGTCTCCCCTTCGGCGAGCGTGAGCGAGACGCCCCGCACGGCGGGCTTTGCTACGTCGGGCTTCCACCAGCGGCGGCTGCCGTAGGTCACCGTGAGGTTCGAGATCTCGAGCACCGGGGGACGATTTTCCCGAAGGTCCTCGAGGAGAGATTCTTCCGTCGATTCATAGAGATGCTCGCCCGGGAAAAAGCATCGCACGGGGTGAGGCCCGTCCGACAGATCGGGGTGGCGGGCGCAGGCCTCGGTCGCACGCGGACAGCGCGCCCGGAAGCGGCAGCCCGCAGGCGGCGGCGCGAGCGTCGGAACCGTCCCTTCAATGGGGTGCAGGGTCTTCTTTCGGTCCGTGTCGGGGAGCGCGTTCAAAAGCGCTCCCGCATAGGGGTGGCGGGGCGACGAGAAAAAGTCCGCGACCGTCGCGGTTTCGACGATCTCGCCCGCGTACATGAGGGCGAGCCGGTCGGCCGTCTGCTTCACGACCGCGAGGTCGTGCGTGATGAGAAGGAGCGTGAGCCCCGTTTCCTTCTGCAGGTCCTTGAGAAGCTTCAGAATCTGTGCCTGCAGCGTCACGTCGAGCGCCGTCGTGGGTTCGTCGGCGATCACGACGTCGGGGCGGGCCGAGAGCGCCATGGCGATTATGACGCGCTGCTTTTGTCCGCCCGAGAGTTCGTGCGGAAAGCGAGAGAGTGCGTCGCCCCCGAGCGAGACGCCCACGCGCTCGAGCCATTCCGACGCTTCCTTTCTCGCTTCGGCCGCGGATACCGCACGGTGCGCGCGGATCATTTCGACGAGCTGGTCGCCCACCGTCATGACGGGGTCGAGCGCCGTGGAGGATTCCTGAAAGACCATCGCGATCTTCGCGCCGCGGACTTCGCGCATTTCGCGTTCCGTGAGCGAGAGAAGCTCCCGGCCGCCGAGACGGATTTCGCCCGCGGTGACGCGCGCGTTTTCCGGCAAGAGGCGCATGAGGCTCGCCGCCGTGAGGCTCTTGCCGCAGCCCGATTCGCCGACGAGCGCAAAGGTTTCGCCCCATTCCAGCGTAAACGTGATGTCGGAGAGCGCTTCAAGCGTCCCCTCGTCGGTGTCGATCGAAAGCGACAGTCCCCGAACGTCAAGGAGCGTTTCCTTCGTCATCCTCAGCCTCCCTTTCGTTTGAGTGCTGCGCGGGGATCAAAGGCGTCGCGCACGGCCGCCGCAAAGAGGTTCGCCGAGAGCACGAGCGAGAGCATGAAGAGGAAGCTCGCCGCGAGATTCCACCAGACCATGGGGGAGCGGCTCATTTCGCTTCGCGCCGCGTTGATCATGGTCCCGAAGGAACTCATCGAGGGATCGACCCCGACGCCCACGTAGCTCAGGACCGCTTCGTAGAGGACGATTCCCGAAAAGTCGAGGACCGTCACGATGAGGACGATGTGCAGAACGTTCGGGAGCACGTGGCGGCGCAGAATCCGCGCGTGCGGCACGCCGAAGGCCCGCGCCGCCGTCACGTAGTCGAGCGCCGTGATCTTCATCGTTTCGGCGCGTAGCAGGCGCGCGAGCGTCGACCATCCGGTCATCCCGATGATGATCGCAAGGAGAAAGAGCCGCACGTCGGCGCGTTCGAGCCCCGTCGGCCACCACTCGGGGTGCCGGTCCATGAAGACCGTGACGAGGAGCACCGAGGCCGCGATGAGAAGAACGCTCGGAATCGAGGAGAGCGCCGTGTAGAGGTACTGGATCGTCGACGCGCCCCTTGAAGTAGCCCGCCGCCATGCCGAGCGTGACGGCGAAGGGAAGCGTCGCGAGCGTCGCAAGCGATCCGATCACGATCGCCGTGCGAAGCGACTTGAACGCTTCGTAGAGGACGTCGTTGCCGACGGCGTCGGTCCCGAGGGGGTGGCAGACGGGCCAGACGGCGAGAACGACGCCCGTGAGCGTCAGAAGCGCCGTGAAGGTGAGCCAGGGGGCGAAGCGCTCGCCCGAGGGCGAAGCGATGCGCCGAAGGACTTCGCGCCGGGGTCCTTTTTTCAGAAGAACGAGAAGGCCGGTCGCAGAGAAGGCCGCGAGAAGCCCGGCTGCGCCGCCCGCGAGACCGCGAAGGGGAAGCGAAGCGCTTTCGGCGCGCGGCGCGATCTTGAGCGGCTGAAAGTCCCGCACGGGCCCCGATTCGGTGACGATCGTGGTCTTGTCGAATTCTCGCAGCGCAAAGGGTTCCGAATAGCTCCGCTCCGGGTGCGCCGCGTCGAGCACGTCGCGCACGAGCGTGTCGAAGACCGACACCGTCGTCGGACTGTAGGCGCGCGCCCCGTTGGGGCCGGGCGGAAGTTCCGGGCGGTAGTGCATCGAGTCGAGCGTCGCGATCGTGAGGAAAAAGGCGAGAACGACCGCGGCGGACGCGGCGCCCGCGTCCGCGAAGACCGCGCGCCAGCGGGCGCGAAGGTTCGGGCGCGCCAGCACGAAGCGCACCGTGAGCAGGAGAAGCGCGAGAAGAAGGAGCATCACACCGTCGGTCGGGAGGAATACGATCATGGCGGCTCCTTAGCGGTTCGTGAGTCGAATGCGGGGATCGACCCAGGTGTAGACGACGTCGGTCAGAATGAGCCCCGCGATGTAGGCGATCGTTCCGAGGAAGACCATGGCGCGCACGACGGAGAAGTCCTGGGCGTTGACGGCGTCGATCGTGTAGCTCCCGAGTCCGGGAATCCCGAAGAAGCTCTCCATGATGAGGCTGCCCATGAAAAGCGACGGAATGACGGCGACGGTCGAGGTGACGATCGGAAGCGAGGCGTTGCGAAGGACGTGCCCGAAGAGAATCCGCGTTTCCGTGATTCCCTTGGCGCGCACGCAGCGCACGTAGTCCTTGTTGAGTTCCTCAAGAAACATCGCGCGGTAGAGAAGCGTGCCCGAGCCCAACTGCGCGAAGACGCCGATCGCGACGGGAAGCGCGAGAAAGGCGACGCAGCCCGGGCCGTCGCTCCAGCCCGAGACCGGAACGAGCTGCATCACCTTCCCGAAGAGCCACTGCCCCGTGATGATGTAAAAGAGGCTCGAAATCGACATGAGGGCGACCGCCGCGGCGATCGCGCCCTTTTCGAGGCGCGTTCCCCGCAGCAGCGCGACGAGGAGCGACACGCTCACGACCGTGATCACGCCCAAAAGGAAGGTCGGCACGGCGAGAAGGAGCGACGGGACCATGCGCGTCTTGATTTCCGTCGTGATGTCGCGGCCCGAGTCGCTCATCCCGAAGTCAAAGGAGAGAAGCGGGACGCTTCTCGTCCAGAAGATCGTCTTCGTCACGCTCTCCGTTCCTTCGGCTTCGTCATTCCAGAAGAGCGGCAGGTCGTAGCCGTGGGCGATCTTCCACGCTTCGATCGATTCGACCGAGACGCGCTTGCCGCCCAGGGCGAGTCTCGCCATGTCGTCGGGCGTGTTCACGGCGAAAAAGAGAAGGAAGGTGAGAAGGTTCACCCCGAGGAGAATGAGCGCTCCGTAAAAGAGTCGTCGGAAAAGATAGGCGATCATCGATTCTCCTCCGGACTCGGTTTGGCGCGCCGTTCCTCACGGCGTCTCGCTTCGGCGCGAAGTGCGCGAACGAGAACCCACACGATCGGCACGATGAGAAGAAGGGGCCAGAGGACGGGGCGGTTCCACTCCCGGATGCGTTCGGCGCGCAGAGTTTCGTCTACGCCGATGTACTGGAGGGAGTTGCGCACCATGCTCGTGGGCTTGGCGTTCAGGACCCACTCGTGAAAGGCCGCGGCCGCCTTCGGGTAGTACCCGAACATGATGGGGGCGTCTTCCTGAAGAATTCGGATCATCTCGTCGATGGCGCGCGCCTTTTCGGGACCGTCTTCAAGCCACTTCATGCGCTCGAACGCGCGGTCGAAGGCGGGGTTCGAGTAGTTTCCCGCGTTTTCGCCGCCGTGCTTCACCTTGCCGTTGGGGCCGTAGAACAGGAAGAGGAAGTTTTCCGCGTCCGGATAGTCGGCGACCCAGCCCCAGAGGAAGATCTGCGCGGCGCCGCGGTTCATCTTGTCCTGAAAGCGGTTGTAGTCGGTCGCTCGGATGTCGAGCTGAATGCCGAGCTTGGCGAACTGCCGCTGATACCACTCGAGATAGGCTTTGGAGCCCTGCGCGGCGTTCTGATAGTCAAAGGAGAGGATCAAGGGCTTTCCCGTCATCGCGTCGCGCCCGTCGGGGTAGCCCGCCTCTTTGAGAAGAGCCTTCGCTTCGTCGATCGAACGGCGCACGACGCGGCCCTCTTCGGTCTTGCGGTAGACGACCGGATTGAAGGCCGAGGGACCGTCGTCGCGCCAGCCGAAAAGCCCCGGAGGGAGCGGGCCGTGCGCGGGAATCCCCTGGTTTTTCTGGAAGATCGCGATGTTTTCCTCCCAGTCGACCGCAATCGAAATGGCCTGGCGAAGAAGTCTTGCGCGCCGCGCCTCTTCGGGGGTCTTGCCGCCTCCGAGGACGGGGTCGAGCCAGTTGAAGCCGAGGTACCAGAAGCTTGCCTCGACCGTCTCGGGAAAGCGCAGGTTCTTTTTCGTGTAGAGCGCAAGCTTTTCGGGGCTGTCCGCCATGGCGGTGAGGTAGCCGAGCCCGGTGTCGACGCGGTCGATCGAGGGACTGTCGTAGTAACCCTGAAGGAATTTCGTCTGAAGCGGCACGGCTTCCTTTTCGATTTCGAAGACGACCCGGTCTACGAGCGGAAGGGGCTTGCCGCAGGCATCAAGATAGCCTTTTTCCTTGTCGCCCGGCTCCCCTTCGCAGGGGTAGGGAACGAAGCGAAAGAGGGGATTCTTCACCATCTCGTGCCGGCGGTTTTCCTCGAAGACGCTCATCATGAAGGGTCCCGTGCCGACGGGCCAGGTGTTGAGCGTGAAGTTGTTTTCGCGAAGGCCGCGCTGCGAATAGAACTTTTCCGCTTCCCAGGGGACGGGCGCGAAAAAGGCCATGGTGAGCCAGTTGGAAAACTGCGGGTACTTTCCCTTCACGCGGATGCGAAGGGTGTGGTCGTCGAGCGCCTCGGCCCCCTGGAAGGGGACGTCGTCGATGTCGAGATAAGCGTCGGCGCCCTCCTTTTCCCGAAGGAGACGGTCCTTTTCGCGAAGCGCTCGGGCGAGTTCCTCAAGTCCCACGATGTGGTCGCCCATGGTTCCGAGAATCGGGCTCACGACGCGGGGACTCGCGATGCGGCGGATGCCGTGCACGTAGTCGTGCGCGGTGAGTTCGCGCGTGCCGCGCTCGGCGAAGTCGCCGGGATTCCTCTTTGTTTTCGCCTCTTCGTAAGAAAGGTCATGGTAGAGGAAGTTTCCGTCCTTATCCTTCGCGAAGGCCGGGTGCGGCGCAAAGCGGATGCCCTTTTGAATGGGAATGTCGTAGACGGACGCGGCGATCGCTTCGGCCGGGGCGTCGGCGGGGAGTTCCTTCCCTTGCGCGTCGAAGTAGCGGGGTTCCACCACGCGCTCGGCCGTGCGGGGTTCGAGCGCGTAGGGGCGCTTCAGGTAGTGGTACTGATAGAGCGGCTCGTAGATGCCGTAGGTGTAGGCCGTTTCGTCGGACGAGTAGGAGCGCTGCGGATCGAGCGTGCGGGGACTGCGCCCGCCGAAGGCCGTGAAAAGCGTCTTTTGGGCGTACTCCGCCACGTCGCGCGGAGCGTTGAGCACAACGCTCTGTGCGGCAAGCGGCAGGCACAGTGCGGCCACGAAGAGCCAACGGGTGAGACGCTTCAAAAGAAATCCTTTCCTTCCCGAAGAAGGGACAAAACAGCGGTTGGGCCTATGGGCCCGTTCGACCATTCTATCCGAACGGTCTTTCGTGACGAGCCGTCAAAACAAGGAAAAACACGGTACTTTTTCCGGAGTGCCTCCGTGTCCCTGCGGGAAGTCAAACGGAAATTTAGTCAATCGGCGATTAAGTCAATCGGAAATTGACTATCAGGGGAGAGGGACGGGGTCCGGCGTTTTCCAAGGTGAAGTGACGTGTACTGTACCGGTACTTCAGAAAGAAGGTCCGGTGGCGCACCAGAACCTTTGGCGAAGCCAAAGTCGGAATACCGGGTCCGTGATGACCCACCGATCGGTGTCAACGAGCGCGATCAGTGCTTTTTCGATCAGCGACTTCTTCACTCGGGCGACGTTCGCTGAGTTTCCCAATCGGTATTGCTCGAGCGTTTTTTGTCGGGTGAAGCCGGTTTGCACGCCGTCGTCAAGAGCTTTGAGGAAATTTCTTTGTCGCAGCGTCAATCGGGAAACTCGCTCGGCAAAGATCGGGTGGTAGGCGTCCAACATCTTCTTGATCGCAACGTTGCACGACTCTTCCCGGACTTCCCCGCTCGTTTCCAGCCACACGTACCACGCGAGGTGTTGTACGTAAGCCGGATGGTTTTCGACCGCGTCGGCGATGCGCCCGGCCATCGCTTCGGTGATGGATTTGCCGGAATCCCTGAAGCGTCGGATGATGAATTCGACCCAGTCGTCTCGTCTGATCCTCTGCAGGTGCATCATGTCGCCGAAGCGATAAAAGGGACTGTTTTGCGGGCCGAAGAGTCTCTCCATCTTGCCTTGACTGCCGCAGAGGCAATATGAAACATGCTTCTGAAGCTGCCACACGGTGCGGAGGAGCTTTTGGAAGGACAAAGAGTCGTCGAATTCTCTGATTTGCTGGAACTCGTCGATGCAGACGACGATGCGAATGTTTTCAGCGGCCGCGATATCTTCCGGCAGTTGAAGAATTTTTTCGGCTTCGGATCGGATGTTTTTGATTTCGAGCGAAACGGAGAAGTCGTTTGTTGGATCCGTGTCTAGGGAGATCTTCGGGGCGAATCGGGCCAGGAAGCGTTGGGTCAACGCCATCTGTTTTTCCTGCAGGACGGACGCGGCCCGTATGACGGCGGTTGCGAAGGCGGTGAGAAATTCTTCGTCGCTCGCGCACTTCAGCGCATCGAACCGAGCGATGCGGAGGGACTCGTTTTCGGAAAGCTGGATGGTCTGGTTAACAAGCGACGTTTTCCCTGTCCGACGCGGCGAAATCAGGATCGTATTGATCCCGTGGCGAAAGTTGGCGCAGAGATGCCGCGTTTCCTCAGTGCGGCCCGCGAAGGTTTCGCCGCTGACGGGAACGCCGAACTCAAACGGCGGGAGGATCTTGGCGTTGTACGACACGATGGGGTCCCATTTTCTGTACGGATGTCAAAATGGTAACGCATCAGTTAGTAACAAGTATGTTATTGATGTGGTGGCGATGATCAAAAAGGGGCAGGCATCCCGCAACGAAACAGTCCGTTTGATCGCGACTGATTGTTCTTACGCCTCGCGTCCTACCGCAGGTACCGTGTCCCACGCTCTGTCTTCGACCGTTTTTCTAGCGTTCGGTGAACAAGGTCCGCACTCCGAGACGTCCGAAGAATCTTCTTCTATCCGATATAAAAGGCCGGCGCTTTGGTGTCGCGCCGGCCTCTTCCGGTCAGTCAGCTCGCACGGCGGGCGTTGGCGTCGCGCTTCGCGCGGATCCAGGCGTAGCAGGTGCTGCGGCTGATGTTCGTTTTTTCAGAAATTTCGCTGATGGTGAACCCCTTGAGCGAAAGGGCCCAAACGGCCGATTTGGCATCGTCGTCGTAGCAGTAGAGGTGCTTCGAGACGGTCGGGAAGAAGCGGTTTTCGCGGAAGGCGCGTCCCCAGTCGCGCGTCGTGTGCGGGGAAATCGCCAGGCGCTTCGCCACCGACTTGTGCCCGAGCCCCTGCTCGAAGAGCTCGAGCGCCTGCTCACGGATTTCCCAGGACAGAATGCGGTCGGGAAGATGACGGTGAAAAGCGGTTTCCAACGATTGATTGCTCATTGCGTAGTGGTCTCCGAAAGTGAGAGGAAAAGGACGCCCGAGAGAGGGCGACGGTGCGTTCTCGAGGAACGTTTACTACTTAGGGATAACCATAATGAACCGAAACGACGGTCCCTCCCGCAGGGCGGCGAAAAGAGCCGCGAAGGGTGAAAACCGTATCAAATTCCGAAGCCGTGAAAAAGAAAAGGGGAGCGTGGAAAAGTTCTTCTCTTTTCGAGGGGAGTGGATTTTTCAAAAAATGAGAAATGAGAGGAGAAGAGGCGACGGTCTTTGCCAGAAAAATAACATCGCCTTTTTTTGAGAGAGAACCCGCCGGGAAGACGGCGTCTTGGGGCGGGTTGCGAAGAGAGGGCGCAGTTGTCAGGTGCCCGGATAGAGTTTGTGCCAGTCGGCGGCGCAGTGTGCGTTTCGCACGACGAGGCCGTAGAGGGCCTTGGGGAGGAGTTTTTCAAAGAGCGCGAAGCGAAGCGCCGCTTCGTTTTTCGTGCGGGCGGCCTTTTCCTCTTCTTTGCGCAGGGCGGGTACGCTCAGGATGCGGCTCGCGAGTTCGTTGACGAGAAAGAGGAGCTTCACGCCGTCGCGCATCAAAAGCCCCGCCGTCACGAGGTCGTCGTAGGTCTTGGCGGTCTCGCGGAGCACAAGGACGATTTCGGCGGGCGACGCGTGGGGCGACATCCTGGCGATGAAGCGGCAAAAGAGCTGCGAAGCGCTCTGCCACTCGGTGAGGAGCTGATTCAGGTATTGCTCGCGCGCGTACTCGAAAAGCGCCTCTTCGACGGTCGTGCCGTTCGTGCGGGCGAAGTGCTCCGCGGCCTCCCAGTCGAAGTCTTCGAGCGGGATCGCCCGAAAGCCGTGCTTGGAGGAAGGAGGTTTTGCGGTCATGCGTCGGCCTGCTCCTTCCCGTGGAGTTCTTCGAGCCTTTCGTCCATGAAGGCGAGAAAGGCCGCTTCGTCGAGAATGCCCCAGCTCTCAAGCGCGTAGTAACCCGTTCGCCCGCGGCGGCCCGTAGAGATCGGATGAAACTTCACGCGGATGCCGTACATGGATTCGAGCGTCTCGAAGTAGCGGTAGACCGTCACGCGCGAAAGACCGCTGATGTCGCAGAGCGTGCGCGCGGAAGGACGCTCTGCGCGCGCGAGAATGTAGAGCAGAAAGTGAAGCGTCGTGATGTTCGCTTTCGTGAGGGCGTTCTTATTCATGAGCGAGCCGTCCGAGGTCGATTTCGGAAGACGGAAAGATTCCGGCGATCGTGAGATGCGCGACGTTGACTTCAAAGAGCCGTCCGCGGGATGTGACGCACACGACGTTCGGGTCGTTCGAGAGCCAGTTCGGGGTGAGGTAGCCCGAACGCAGACGGTCGTCGTTGTCCACCCATTCGACGATGATGTGACGGCGCTCGAGTCTGGAGATCGCACGGCAGTCGCGTCCGCCCGTCACGTCGGGGAGCGCATCCCAATACGCGTCGCGTGAGAAGTGGCGTGCGGCGTCGTCGGCTTCGGTGAGAACGCCCGAGCCCGCTCGGTGCGGTCGCCTGGCTTTGCCCGCGTCGGAGAGGAGTTTGCGCGCTGCGGCGCGGGAGATCGTTCCGTTTTCGCGCATGGCCCGGCGAACCTGCGCCGCGGCCTCGTCGGGACACTCGGCAAAAAGTCGCTTGAGAACGACCACGGTCGAGGGATCGCGAAGCCGCCCTTCGCGCACGAGGCGCTCGAGCGCCTCGGGGAGGGAAGCGAGTTCCAAATATGTCGACACGTAGGCGGGGGAGCGCCCCACGCGCCGGGCGATTTCTGCCTGCGAGAAACCCGCTTCGAGGAGCGAGGAGAGAGCTGCCGACACGTCGAGGGGATTGAGTTCGCGGCGCGCAAGCGTCGAACGGATTTCCCGAAAGAGCGCTTCGCGTTCGGCTTCGCTCGGTTGCGGCGGAGCGGGCGGAGGGATGGAGCGCTTGTCCTTGAGCGCGAGAAGACGTTGAAGATTGAAACTCATGACCGGAAACTCCAAAAAGAAGAAAGGGAAAGGTGGTTTTCCTCCGGGCGCGCAGAGGATCGGAAGCTTTCCTTCGGGAACAAAACGAATCGGAAGCCTTCGTGGCGGCGACCGTCCCGAGGGAGTCGGTCGTCACTTGGGGCGAAAGGCGTTTTCCGAGAGATATCGGAATTGACAGAAGGGACAGCTCGAAAAGCGCGTGTCGTCGGCCTTTTCTTCCGCGTCGGTAAGGTGTACCGTCCTGCAGAAGGGGCAGAGCCGATAACGCTTGACGCCTTCCCGGATGCGAAGCGCCGTTTCGAAAAAGAGCGAAGCGTCGTCCAAATGCGGATGAAAGGCCGAGAAGGCGTTTCCCGAGAAGGCTTCGATCGTTTTGCCCCAGGCTTCGAGTACGTGCGGAACGTTCTCTTCGTCGAAGACATCGTCGCCCGCAATGCGGCGGTAAAAGGCCGCGAAGGCGCTCTCGAGCATCGCGCGGTAGACGTCGTCGGGAAGGGTTTCCTGGCGACGCACGCCCGAACGTTCCGCCGCAAGGCAGGCCGAACGCGCCTGACTGTCGGTGACGCCGTTCAAAATTCGGACGAGTCCGCGTTTGGTGCCGAGGAGGGCGATCAGGTAGCTTCGGAAGATCCGGAGCTTTTCCGAGCGAAAGAGCTTCGGATCATTTCCGCTTTGCACCGCGCGCAGGGCGTCCTTCATGTCGGGAAGGGGCCGCTCGCCGCTTCGGCGCTTCGACTCGAGCCGTTCGAACGTGTTGACGATGAGCGTCACGATGCGCTCGTCCGTGTTGAGCGCCCGGGCGATCTCGGAGACGGACTCCCCGTTGCGGGATCTCTCCCAGACGGCCGTTCGAAGGACCGATGTTTTTTCGCTCATAAGACCTCCTCAGCGGGCTGACCCGCATGCACGAGGGTGAGGACGCGCTCGAGAAAGAGAGCGGATTCGCCCCCGTCGGCGGGCCGTCCGCGGTCGAAGTCGTTCAAGAGGTTCCAGAGGTCCTTCACTTGCATCGAGAAGTGAAAGACGCTCGGGTGCTCGGCGCAATAGGACATGATGCGCGCGGGCGTCGTGGTGCGAAGCGCCCGGCAGACCTCGCGCGGGAGTCCGAAAACCGCCGCGCAGGAGCTTTCCCCGTGGGTCGCAAGCGTGTGCGCGCTCATCCAGTAGTGCATCGTGAAGGCGCGCGCGTGCACGTTTTCGAGACGCAGGCGCAAGAGATGGTCGGGACGAAGGGGCGGCGTCGACGCTTCTGCAAAATGCGCGAGCAGAACCTCTTCGTCGAACTCCGCGCGGAAACTCGAAAAGGCGGGGGACGAAAGGTGTTCGATCAGGGCGTCTGGCGCCGTGCGGAGACGTTCCGCAAAGTAGGGAGAGCACCGAAGAAGCGTGTGCAGCACCAGCAACGACTCGCTTGCGACCGAGCGCAGGTAGGTCCAGGCCTCCCGCTCGAAGCGGGCGACGGGAAAGCGGAAACTCTCGGGGACCGTTACCGTAAGCGACTTCGGAAACGAGGTTTCCTCGCGCATGGCTTCGGCGTCGATCCGTTCGATCAGACGTTGAAAGTTCCGAAGACTCGCCGGAGTGTGAAAGGTGCTCATGAAAAATGATCTCTTCCTGAAAAGATTTCTGCTTTCACTTCTTCGCCATGAGGGGAAAAGAAGGAAAACGGAAGGATTAAAGCAAAAGGAAGGACCGTCCGTTATAGGTTAAGGCCTTGCGAAATATCGTAGATAAAAATAACAAAGAGGAAAGTGCGAGGAATCTTGCAGTGGCTTTTTCGGGCAAAATCCTGCGAATCAATGCTTCAGCAAAAGAAATCGTATATTGTCTTCGCCTTCGGCATGACGTACGTTTATGCTACGACAAAGCGTAAGGTTTTTCCATGATATTAGAAAAAACCCGAATGTTTATCCCTAAAGTGTTGCGCTTTGGTCACTTTGCGGCGAGGATCTTCTTCTTTTCGGGAGCCGAACAGAATTCGGCGACGGGACAGCGTTCGCATTCGGGGCGGCGCGCCTTGCAGCAGTAGCGCCCGTGGAGAAGCAGCCAATGATGGGCGTTCTGAAGGTAGGCGCCGGGAATCACCTTGAGAAGCTTTTCTTCGACTTCGTCGGGCGATTTCCCTTTGGCGAGTCCCGTGCGGTTGGCGACGCGGAAGATGTGGGTGTCGACGGCGAGCGTCGGATGACCGAAGGCGACGTTGAGCACCACGTTCGCTGTCTTGCGCCCGACGCCCGGAAGGGTCATCAGGGCGTCGCGGTCTTCGGGGACCTTGCCGCCGTATACCGTAAGGAGCCGTTCGCAGAGGCCGAGGATGTGCTTGACCTTGCTGCGGTATAGGCCGATCGTCTTCACGTATGCGGTGAGTCCCTCTTCTCCGAGGGAGAGGATCGCTTCGGGGGTGTTCGCGACGGGAAAGAGCTTCGCCGTCGCGACGTTCACGCCCTTGTCGGTCGCCTGGGCGGAGAGCACCACGGCGATGAGGAGTTCGAAGGGAGTGGAAAAATGGAGTTCCGACTTCGGATTCGGATGCTCCGCGGCGAGGCGCCGCATGAATTCCTCCCGATCGGCCTTGCGGATCATTTCTTTTCTCCCTTCTTTTTTCTAGGTTAGGACGAGGAGCGTCCCGATTTGCGCACCTGCGCGAGGATATCGGCGACAAGCCCCTTGCGGGTGGTTTGACGGCGCCGCTCGAGATCGGCGTTGATCTCGGCCTGCCGCGCGGCGCGGCGGACGGCGGTTTTTTCATAGGCGGCTTTGGCGCGGCGGGCGTCGTCGTCGGTCCAGGAGCGCCCGGGTTCGATGAACTCGATCGTGTCCATGGGACAGGCGGGGACACAGAGGCCGCAGCCCGTGCAGTCGGTTTCGAGCACCGCGTAGAGGTGCTTCGGAACGCCCGTGACGGCGTCGACCGGACAGGCGTCCTCGCACCAGCCGCAACCGATGCAGCCTTCCGCCTTCACACGTGCGACGGCAAAGGGCATTTCGCGTCCGTATTCGGGGTCGAGCGGCAGGGGGGCGGTGCCGAGAAGCTCGGCGAGGCGTCCGATCGTTCGGGCGCCGCCCGTGGGACAGCGGTTGATGAGGGCCTCGCCCGCGGCGATCGCTTCGGCGTAGGAGCGGCAGCCCGGAAAGCCGCACTGCCGGCACTGCGTCTGCGGAAGAAGGTCTTCGACGAGTTCGACGCAGATCACCAGAAGGACTCCACAAGGAGTTGCCCGGGCTTGCCGAAGCGCGGCGACGTGAGGCCGCGCTCCTTCAGAATCGCTCGGGCCGACTCGATGAATTCGGGATTGCCGCAAAGAATGACGCGGGCGTCTTCGGGGGTGATGCGCTTGCCGACGTGCTCTTCAAGTTCGCCCGAGGTGAGCAACTGCGTGATGCGCCCCGAGAGGTCGCCGCGGCGCTCCTCCTCTTCTTCGCGCGTCGTCGCGACGACGACGGTGAGTTCGCCCGGGAAGGTTTCTTCCATCAGCTCGCGCGCGGGCGCGGCTTCTTCAAGCGTGCGCACGCTCTCGACGATGACGACGTCCTCCCAGGTCTGCCAGGTGGCCGGGTCGTGCACGATCGAGAGGAAGGGCGCGAGGCCCGAGCCCGTGGCGAGGAGCCACAGGGTCTTGCCGCCCGCGACGCGCGCGGGGCGAAGGTTCCCTTCGGCGTTTCCTTCGAGGAGCACTTCGGCGCCGGGTTCGAGTTCATGAAGGCGCGGCGAGAGGCTCCCTTCGGGGACTTCGGTCACGAGAAAGCGGAGTACGTCTTCGTTCGGAGCCGAGGCGATCGAGTAGGCGCGCATGACGGGGTGCCCGTCGACCGCAAGGCCGAGACGGGCGAACTGGCCGGCCTCGAAGGGCCAGTCGCTCGGGCGCTCGAACGTGAGCTCGGTGAGCTTGGGCGCCACGACGCGCTTTTCGCGCAGAATGATCGTTTGCATAACAAATCCTGAAAAAGAAAAAGGAGGCTCTCCACGGGAGGCCTCCCTTTCACAACGAGCCTTCGGATTGTATCAAAGGCGTCGCTTGCGACCGAAGAATTTGCTCAGCGCTTGAGGTACTGGAGCTTGTTCTTCACGCCGCTCCATTCGTCGGCGTCGTCGGGGTAGGGCTTGCGGCGCGTGATCGAGGGCCATTCCTGCGAGAGTTCGGCGTTGAGCGCGATGAATTCCTGCTGATCGGCGGGAACGTCTTCTTCGGCGTAAATGGCGGCTTCCGGGCATTCGGGCACGCAGACGGCGCAGTCGATGCATTCGTCGGGGTCGATGACGAGGAAGTTCGGGCCTTCGCGGAAGCAGTCGACGGGACAGACGTCGACGCAGTCGGTGCGCTTGCAGTTGATGCAGCCTTCGCAGACAACGTGAGCCATGAAACGGATCTCCAAAAATAGAAAATGTTCGGTTGGGAGGCGCCTCTTGCGTCAATTCGCGCCTTCGACGTCGTCGGGTGAGGATCCGACGGAAAGAAGAGAATTGTAGTCTTTTTTCTCAAACAAAAAGCGCTTCGACGAGAGCGATTTTCACCTTTTGTTTCGTTGTGCAGGCCGTCAAGGCCGCGCGTCAAGCACCCGCACCCTCCGCGAGGCGCTTCGGCCTTCGGGATCGGTCGCGGTGAGGCGGTGTACGCCCCGAACAAGCTCCACGGGAAGGGGTTCGCCCGCCTTCGTGACGCCGAGCGGCGTCGCGCCGTCAAACCAGAAGAGGGGAGCGCCGTCCGCAGAGACCCCGCGCAGCACCGCGAGCGCCCGATCGGGGCGCGAGGCCGTTCCCGTAAAGAGTCCGACGCCTTCGACGGGTTCGAGAATGTCGGGCGCGTCCCGACTTTCACCCGCATTGCCGCAGCCCGGCATCCAGGGCGGAGGCGGGGTCTTTACGACGCCCGCCGCAAGAAAGGCGAGGGTTTCGCGCGCGGGCCAGACTTCGGCGATCCGCCGCTCGGTCTTTCCCTCTTCCCATCGGCAGGCGCGAAGGCCCGTTGCCCGGTCAATCCAGATTTCTTGGAGCACGCCCGTGTCGCGCACGGGCGATTTGCCCGGGATGAACCAGGCGGGCACGGTGTCGCTGCAGCGTCCCCGTGGAATGTCGCCCGTCGCGCGGCAGACGTCGATCGAGACGACGTCCTCGGGCTGTTCGTTCGTCTCAAAGACGTCCCGTCCGTACTTCGGGTCCGAGGCGATGAGTCGCGCGAGCGTCTTGAAAAGCGGCGCCGCCGCGTCTTCGCCCAGGAGATGAGGGTTGGGAGCATTGTCGAAGTTTCCGAGCCAGACGAGGACGACGTAGGGCCCGACGAGTCCCGCCGTCCAGGCGTCGCGAAAGCCGTTCGAGGTTCCCGTTTTGTAGGGGAGGGGAATCGTTCGGCCGCCGCGCTTCAGGTCGTTTCGGGGATCGGCGAGCATCGCGCGCACGATCCAGGCGGCTTCTCGCGAGAGTAGCGGCACGGACGCCGGTTTGGGATCGTCGGAGAAGAGCCGCGGCTCCGTCATGCGCCCGCTCTCGTGGAGCGCCGCGTAGAGTTTCGCGATGTTCACGGGCGACACTTCGGCGCCTCCGAGCACGATCGAGAGCCCGTAGTGCTCGCGCGGGAAGGGAAGCGGCACGTTGGCCCTCTGCAGAAAATCGTGGAGGTCGGGCGAAATCCGGCCGGCAAGGTCGACCGCGGGAACGTTTCGGCTCATCCGCAGGGCCCGCGCGGCGCCCACGGGCCCCTCGAAGCGGCCGTCCGCGTTTTCGGGCTCGTAGGCCGCAAAGCGCCGCGGCGTATCAAAGAGAATCGTCTCCGAATGAATGAGACCCTGATCGAGCGCCAGACCGTAGACGAAGGGCTTCAAGGTCGACCCCGGACTTCTCGGCGCGACGAGGCCGTTCACCTGCCCTTCGATCGCGTCGTCGAAATAGTCGGCGCTTCCGACTTCGGCGAGGATTTCGCCCGAACGCGCGTCGAGAAGGAGCACGGCGCCGTTTCGAATGCCGTAGGGCGAAAGTCGCGAGAGGTGCGTGCGAAGCGCCTGGCGTACGCGCTCTTCCAAGGCCGAGTCGACGGTGATTTGGAGTGCCGTTTCGCCGTGATGCTTTTCTTCGGCGAGCGCCCGGTCCGCGGCGTGGGGCGAAAGGAAGGGAAGGCCCTTTTTCGAGAGCCGAAGGGGCGTTTCGAGCGCGCGCTTTTCCAAGGGCGAAAGATCGGGATCGGCGAGAAGGTGCGCCGTGAAGCGCTCGTGTGCCGCACGAAAAGCATCGGTTCCCGGACGCCGTGCGACGGGATTTTGCGGCACGACCGCCAACGCCGCCGATTCCGAGGCCGTCAGAAGCCGCGCGGGCTTGCCGAAGTGCACGAGGGCGGCCGCGCCGATCCCCGCGACGTTGCCGCCCCAGGGAAGTAGGTTGAGATAGGCTTCGAGAATCTCGGCCTTCTCGTAGTGCGCTTCGTAGCGAAGCGCCCAGAAGATCTGCGAGAGCTTTCCCGAAACCGTTCTCGTGTCGAGTCCCAGGCGCATGCGTGCCGTCTGCATCGTGACGGTCGAGGCGCCGATCGCGCGCGGCCCCGTGAGGGTCGACCAGGCGGCCCGAAGAAGGGCCGGGACGTTCACGCCCGGGTGCTCGTAGAAGTAGCGGTCTTCGTAGGTGAGAAGCGAGCGAACGACCGAGGGGGAGACGTCTTCCAAGGGCGTAAAGAGTCGGATCTGTCCGTCTTCGGCGCTCGTGACGCGAAGCAGCACGCCGTTTCGGTCCGTCACCGTCCGGGAAAAGGGGACACCGTCGAGCAAAGGGGGCGCGGGCAGAAGGCGCGGCATCGCGGCGAGCGCCAACACCCCCGCGAGCGCCAGGCCGGCGAGGGTGAGAAGCATCTTTCTTCGGTCCCGCCCCATCGGAGCGGGACCGGAAGCGTTCGTCGCGCTCAAGGCTCTCTTTCCTTAGGGAACGAGGGTCCAGTGGGTCGCCTCAGAAACCGCTTCGCGCGCCGGACGGCGCACGTCGGTCGCGGCCGCGGGCGGAACCGTCACGCTGCCCGGCAGTCCCGTGCGAAGCACCGCGTCGACCGAAGCGGCGAATCCGAAGGGCGTGCGAAGGAAGAACTGCACGCCGCCCTCGCTCGTCACGACGCGCTCGAGCCCGTCGCCCGCGGGGGCGAGGTCGCCCGAGGTTTCGAGTGTCGCCCCGGCGGGGAGAAGCTGCGAAACGGCCCAGAGGGCTTCGTCGCGGTCGGCTTCGGGCGTGAGCGTAATCGTCATGCGAAGAAGCGTTCCGGCGGGCAACTTCGTTTCGGGCGTCACTTCCGTGCCGTCTTCGAGCGTGAAGCGCCGCTCGATCGAAACGCCTTCGGAGCGCACGGCGGACTTCGCTTCGTAGCCCTTTCGGAGCATCGTCCAGTAGAGCGTTCCCTCAAAGTTCGAGGCGCCGAAGGTCGTGCAGCCCGGCGCAGCGAGGACGGTCGTGCCCGAGGTTCCCGCGGCTTCGGCCTTCTTCGCGTCGGGCGCGAGACAGGCGAGCGCGGGGGCGGCGGAGCCGGAGTCTTCCGCGGCGAGAAGCGTCATGGCGCTTTGCAGCTTTTCGTCTTCGGAGGCAAGCGCCGCCTTTGTTGCGTCGGAGGCTTCGGCGAGGAAGGCTTCGGGAAGAGTCTTTTCCCCGAAACTTGTCGCGAGAACGCGCGCCGTGAGGGCGGAGAGAACCGTCGTCGTCCAGTCGCCCGCGGGCTGCGGGGACGTCACGGCCGGGGCCTTGACGGGGAGCTGCATTTCGCGCTCGGCCGCCGCCACGAGAAGTCCTGCGGGGTCCTTGGCGAGGTCGAGCCCGCGCGCACTCGCGCGCTCGGTCAAAAGCGCGAGCGAATCCGCGACGAGCGTCCCTTCGCGGGTGAGGACCCAGAGGGCGTAGGCCGCGTCCCGGGCTTCGGCGAGGTTGGCCGGGTCGAGCGCGAGAAGGCGCTCGAGCGTACCCTTCGCCTCCCGCAGATCGTTGGCGGAAACAAGGTCGGGCGCCTTGGCGCGCAGCGTGAGAAGGGCCTCCAAGTGCTGCGCAGCGGCAAAGAGCGTGTTCTCCTCATAGAGGTAGTCCGCACTCGAAAGGTCCGAGAGCAGTCTCGGGGCCACTTCGTCGGGCGCGAGTCCGTAGACGGGCGCGAGCCGTTCGGCCGTGTCCTTGGCCATCGTGCGAAGCGGCAGGAGTGCGAGCGCGTCGGAGAGCGCCGCCGTACGCGTGAAGGGACGAGGATTCGTAAGCCCCGAGAGGAGCGCGACGGGCGTCGTCGAGGCGACGAGCGTCGTTTCCTCCTCATAGGGAAGGAAGGCGTCGGAAAGCTTGACGTTCGGGGTCTCCTTCGTGAAGCGACCCGTCACGACCTCCGTGCGAAGAAGCGACGTCGGGCGAACGCTTCCTTCGAGCTTCGCCGCCATGCCGTTCATGGCGGGGTCGTCGCTTGCGAGCGTCGCTTCGAGCGTGAAGCGTCCGAGCCGCGAGGCCGTGACGCGTACGGTTTCTGTGCGGGTTTCGTTCGCCCCGAGCTTGATGCTCTTCGAAACGGGTTCGGCGAGGAGTTCGCCCCGGAGGTTGAGCGTCCCTTCGAGGGCCTTTTCGGTCGTGTTCGTGATGCGGACGGGAAGATCCACCGCGTCCCCTTCAAAGAAGACGTTGGGCGCGGGCATGCGAAGGAGAACGGGCGCCGTGATCGTCACGTCGTCCGAGAAATGGCCGACCTTGTCGTCCGAGGCGCCCACGGCCATGAGGCGCACACGCCCCGCAAAGCCTTCGGGCAACGTCATCTTGAGGGGCGTGCCTTCGGGGCCCACCGACACGATCCCGCTCCACCAGAGGGCGGGCGCGTCGTAGACCGTGCCGAAGGGATTGGCGAGCGCTCCGGACGCTTCGGCGACGAGGTCGCCGCCGAAGGCGGGGAGTTTCTGCGCGTAGGGGAAGCCTTCGGGCATGAGGCGCGAGAGCGTCTGGCGCGTCCCCACTTCGAGCGCGCGGTCAAGCAGAAGCCGCGCGAGCGGATCGGGCGTGCGGTAGTTCGTGAGCGACAAAATTCCTTCGTCCACGGCCCAGACGAGAGCCTTGCCCTTTTCCTTGGCGTAAAGCGTGAAGTCGGTCGACTTATCGTCACCCGGGCGGATTTCGATCGTTTCGGGCAGTTTCGCCGTGAGGCCCAGGTCGCGCGCCTTCGGTGCAATCGAGACGGGAAGCGTCGCCTCGACGTAGGGCTCGATCAGACGCGCGTCTTCGCTCTTGGCGCGAACGAGCGAGAGCCGCCAGTAAGCGCGCCCTTCGACGCCCGCGGGAACGGGGAGTTCAAGCCGGTTTTCGCCCGTCTTCACCTTCACCCACTTGGCGGCATGCAGTTTGTCGCTCTCAAGCGTAAGCAACCCGAAGCCCTCGAAGGGCGAGGCGACCGAAGCCGACACCGTGCCCGCGGCCGGGATTTCCTTTTCGTCGAGATGGACGCGCAGAACCGACGGCGTCTTGCCGCCCAAGGCCGCCTTCTCGAGCGTCGCGTCGGCGACGGTGAAGGGAATTTCACCAAGCTTCTGGCCCTTTTGCGTTTCGGCCGTGAAGACGAAGTCGCCCGCCGTGGTGCTCGGAAGCGCGACGAGGGCTTCACCCGCGGCGTCGAGCGTCACCACCGTGTCGTCGACGGGCTTCAAAAGGGCGGTCGAGCGGAAGGCCGCGCGGCCGTCGGCGGTCGTGACGAGTTCGCGCACGTCGGAGCGCTCGGAGCGAACGAGCCGCAGGGTTTCGCCTGCGCGGGGCTTCAGATCGCGGTCGACGAGCTTGATGCGAAGCGCCCCCTTTTCGCCCGTGGTGAGGAAGGTCGTACCCGCGCCTTCCGTGCGCCAGCCGAGCATCACTTCGGCGGGCGAGACGAGCGCCTCGACGACCTTCGTCGCGCCTACGCGTCCCGGGGCCTCGAAGCCCCGGAGCACGACGCGGGCGCGGGCCGTGCGGCCGAAGAAGTGTTCGGGCGGAATCGTGAGCGACGCTTCGCCCTTGTCGTTTGTGACGAGGGCGGGGAGTCTTCGGTCGGCCGCCTGCGCATCAAAGGGGTGGGCGTCGAGGAAGACGAAGTCGGGGTACCGGTCAAAATAAATGCCACCCGCCGCGTGCGTGAAGACGTTCGCCTCCACCGTACGTTCGGCCGCGGGACCGCCGTAGAGCCCCGTCATCGAGAGCGCGAAGCGCGCTTCGTCGGGGGAGAGCCAGCCCGCGCGGCGCGTTTCGGGCGCGGCCGCGAGCTCCATCGTTTCGGGCGCGAAGGGTTCGAGCGCGACGGCCGTCGTGGAGAGCGTCACGTCGCCCGCGATCAGGTCGAAGACGAGCTTGCCGCTCGGCATTCCATCCTTTGTGTCGTAGGAGAATTCGACGAGCCCCGTGTCGCCCGGCTTGACCGTTTCGTTTGCGAGCTCTTCGCCCGACGGGCCCGTGAGGCGCGCGCGAAGCGGAAGGTCCGCGGGGAGGGCCGACCAGTCGCGGGCCTTGACGAGGGCGCCGAAGCGCGCGGTTTCGCCCGGCCGCACGACGCCGCGTTCGGCAAAGCTGAGGCCGAGGAGCGCGTCGGCGGACGCGAGACGCCCCGCCGTGCCGCGCTCGGCCGCGCCCGTGAGGTTCGAGGGATCGGCGAGCGACAGTAGCGACAGGTCGCCGTCCGATCCGCGTACGAAGAGGGCCGCGGGCTTTTTGTCGCGCGTCCAGGCGGAGTCGACCGCAGTCGAGAAGCGCCCTTCGGCGTCGGTTTTGCCTTCGGCAAGAACGCTGCCGTTGGCGGCGAGAAGCGTCACGGCGTCGCCCGAAGAGGGTTCGCCCGTCGTGAGGCGCGCGTCAAAGAGCGTTACGGTGCCGTCGGGCGTTTCCTTGACGAGAAGCGCGCGGTCGGAGACGAGCGTCGTTCTCACCGTGCGGGCGACTTCGCGCCATTCGCCCTTTTCGTTTTTCGCTTCGCCCTTGAGGGTGACCTGATAAAGACCCGCCTCTTCGGGGAGTTCAATGCGGCTCCAGGCGCCGTCCTTCACGGATGCGCCTTCCTTCATGGCGACAAGCGTCGGCGTGAGCGTCTGAATGTCGGCGAGTTCGTCGGCGTGGCGCACGACGTTGTAGCCGTTCCAGGCCTGCATGACCTGCGCGGCGAAGGGTTCGCGGATCTTCGCTACTTCGGCGAGCAGGCGCTCGGCGCCGCGCACCGTGAAGGGAAGCGCGCGCTCGCCCGAGAGCGTCATGAGGTTGCCCGGGAGCAGGAACTGGATTTCCGGGCGCAGAACGGGGGTGCGGAAGACTTCGGTCCAGGCCTTCGCGAGCTTGGCGCCCTCGGGGCCCGTGCCCTGGGCGAGCGAGACGTGCACCCAGCGGTTTTCGGGTGCGTCGAATTCAAGCCGCACCGTGTCGGTCGGAAGGTTCGCCGACGTGACGGGCGTCACCTTGACGGGCGTGCCGCGCGCGAGCACGGCGTCCGAGAGTTCGCCCGCGCGCGACCAGTCGGCCGCGTCGGGAGCATCCTCGCGCCACTTTTCGGGCAAAAGCGTCACGCGCAGGTTTTTGACGATGTCCGCAGGCGTCATGCGCATCGAGGGCGTGAGCGAGAGTTCGTAGACGGAGCGGAAGTCGTCCGTGCGGGCGGCGAAGACGCGGGCGTTTTCGACAAAGAAAAGTTCGTCTTTGCCCGGGACGCGCAGGTCGAGTTTCGCCGACTCAAAGCCCTTCGCGACGCGCGGACGGAGTTGGTCGGACTGATTGAGCCGGGAAGCGACGCCCGGAAGCTCGAAGGTGGCCGTGCCCGTCGCATCGGGAAGTGAGCGCACGGTCATGCGCACGTACACGCCGAGACCGTCGTCGGTCCACTCAAACGACGGCTTCTCGAGGGCCAGACCCTTGGGGAGCCGCATCGCAAAGCGCGATTCGAAGGTTTTCTTGTCCGGGGCCGACGAGAAGCGGAGATCCAGCGTCACGAGCTTTGCGCCCGAGACGGTGCGGTCGGCCCAGAAGCGAACGTTGGACGACAAAAGCGAAAGGGGCTTCGTTTTGAGCGTGAGCGTTGTGGCGGCGAGTTTCGTTCCGACCGGAAGCGAGAGCTTCGAGAAGTCGAAGCGGTATTCCTTCGCGGCGGGCCAACTTTCGGCGGGCTCGAACGTGAGAAGCGTGCTCGAGAGCCAGCGCCAGGTTCCCCGCACCGCGGGCGTCATGACGACGCCGTCGCTTCTCAAGCGCGAACCGATCGGGCGGCGGCAGGCGTCGTACCAGTCGTCTCCGTACTGCTTTTTGCAGACCGCTTCGTCGGGCTGGAAGTTGAAGTAAAGCGGCGCTTTCCCGTCGTAGGGAACGTCGGTCTGAACGCGAAGCCAGGCGGTGGGCTCCGCCTCTGCGGCAAAAGCGTTCGTCGTGGCGGCGGCGAGAAGGGTGAGGGTGAAAACGGTGAAACGCATGACGCCTCCGAAAATGGCTCACATTGCCTTGAGCTTAGAGGAAGGCGGACGAAAGAGCTATGAGCGGAAGGCACGAATTGCAACAAAGCATGAGGAAGAGAGGCGCTTTTACCTACCTGAGGGAGGATTGGGCTTTACGAAAATGGTGCGTCCGCACATCAAAATCAGCGGCATTGGACGTCCCGCCGCACAAAATTCCTCTCCCCACAAAAAAAGGAGGCGTCGCTCCGTCAAGCGACGCCCCGTAAAGAGAGGAAGGAGAGAAAAGGCCGATCGATCAGAGAGCCTTTTCACGAGCCGCATTTTCGCCCGCGATCTGGCCGAAAACGAAGCAGTCGAGCACGGCGTTGCCGCCCACGCGGTTCGTGCCGTGGATGCCGCCCGTGATTTCGCCCGCGGCGTAGAGACGCGGAATCACGGCGCCGGTCCAATCAAGGCACTGGGCCTTGACGTTGGTGTTGAGGCCGCCCATAGTGTGGTGAACGGTCATGCCGGTGTAGCAGGCCCAGAAGGGACCGACTTCAATGCGCTTCGTGAGGTTCACCGGGGTCTTGCCGAAGTCCGTGTCCTTGCCGTTCTTCACGAATTCGTCGTTGTAGCGGCGGATCGTCTTTTCAAGACCGTCCGGATCGACGCCCATCTTCTGGGCGAGTTCGCGGATCGTCGGAGCCGTCCAGGCTTCGTTGATTTCGATGCCCTTCATGATGGCGTTGCGGTTCACTTCGTCGTAGGACATGAAGTTTTCGTTGTCGCACACCGTGTAGGCATAGCGTTCCGGCGTCGAGAGCACGGCGTCGCGGATCACGTCGCGGCGTTCGCCTTCGTTGACGATGCGGTTGCCGCGTTTGTCGACGTAGATCGAACCGTTCACGTTGAAGTTGAGGAGGAGCTTCATCTTCTTGCCGGCGGGAGCCCCCGGGGTGGACTGGATGAAGTCCATGCCGACCAGGTAGCCGCCCACGCGTACGGCGGCCATCGCGGCTTCGCCCGTGGCGCCCGGCAGGTTGTCGGTGCCGAGACCCTTGACGCGCGGATCGTGGAGTTCGCGCAGATAGGCGTTGGCCGAGAAGCCGCCCGCGGCGAGCACGACCCCGCGCTTGGCGCGGATCATGCGGCGTTCCTTCTTGGCGTTTTCAATGACCACGCCCACGACGTCGCCTTCAAAGGGCTTTTCGCGGACGATTTCGACGAGGCCCCAGCCCGTGACGACCTTGACGCCCAAGTCGTTGGCGGCCTTCGTCAGAACCGTGCCGTAGCCCTGTCCCTTCGGGAGGGCGGGAATGTGGGAGCGCGGATAGAGGGCGCCGAAGATCTGGATGACGTTGTCCTTGAACTTCATGCCGAGGCTTTCGAGCCAAGTGATGGCGCCGTAGGCGTTTTCGCAGAGAACGCGAACGCGTTCGGGGTCGCCTCGGAAGTCGCCTGCGGCAAGCGTTTGCTTCATGTGGTTTTCCGGGCTGTCCTTGATGCCCTGACGGGGCTGACGGACCGGGTCGGCCGCATTGATGAAGCCCTGGGAAACGAGGGTGTTGCCGCCCGTGAACGGCATCTTTTCGTAGACGACGACGTCCTTGGCGCCCGTTTGGGCGGCCTTGACGGCGGCGGCCATGCCGGCGCCGCCCGCGCCGATGACGATGACTTCGTGGGTTTCATCCCACTTGACGCCTTCGGAGCCCATGGCGTGGCTCAGGCCGGCGACGCTGCCGGCGGCGACGCCGGCGGCAACCTTCAGAAAGCTGCGACGGTTGACGGTGGACATAAGAACATCTCCTTTGCTGTGACTCTCGACGAGGCGGCGTTGCGGCACCGCCCCTTGATTTCGAGTGTCATTTTTGCGGACGTTCTTACGCGCGTAATTTGCGGACCGTCAAGACTTCGTCATTTTCTCGGAAAAAGACGCCCCGAAGTCAGAGAGGCGCCTCCCGGAGAAGTGGTTCGAGTTCGTGCAAGATCGCTTCGAGTTCCTTGGCGGTGTGCAGTCCGAACTTCGCGTAGATCTTCGCTCGGTGCCCCTGCACGGTACGCTCGGAGAGCGTGAGGCGCTCCGCCACCGCACGGTCGTTGAGGCCGGAGAGAAAGAGGGCGAGGATCTCGCGCTCGCGCGCGGAGAGCTTCTGAAAGCCGTCGCGCACGGCGTCGCCCCCGGTGAGTCCCGCGCGGCGCTGACGGTCGACCTTCACGGCCTGATCGATCGCGTCAAGGAGCTTCTGGTCGTCGACGGGCTTCAGAAGGAAGTCGAGCGCCCCGCGTTTGAGCGAAGCGATCGCGACGTCGATGTCGGCGTGCCCCGTGATGAAGACGATCGGAAGCTTGAGGTTTCGCTTCCGCATTTCTTCCTGAAGTTCCAATCCCGTCATGTTGGGCATCCGAACGTCGAGGAGGAGACAGCCGGGCACTCTCGGATCGTCTTCGACGAGAAAGTCGACCGCGCGGTGATACACCTTCGTGCGCCAGCCTTCGATGTCGAGCATGAGGGAAAGGGCTTCGCACACGTCGTTTTCGTCGTCGACGATGCGGATGAGGGCGTCTTGCGGAGGCGTGGTCATTCTTCGTGTCCTTCGGAAGGTTCGGTTTCAGGGGCGCTGCGGGCAAAGGGCGGAAAATCGAGGCTCACCGACAAGCCGCCCGCCTCGCGGGCGCGGTAGAGAAGCTTGGCGCGGTGCGCTTCGGCAATGGATTGTACGATGACAAGCCCCAGGCCCAAGCCGTCTTCGCTCGTTGTCGAGAAGGGCGTGCCGAGCTTGGCGAGCTCTTCGTCGGAGAGAGGGCGCCCGTCGTTTTCAACCGTGAGGCGAATTTTTTCGGAAGTTCGAATGAGGCGCACCCGAACCGGGCTCGACGCCTTCGCCTCCTCCGTCGCCCGTTGGGCGTTTTTGAGAAGGTTGAGGAGAAGAAGGAAGAGTTCGAGTCCGTTTCCCTCCACCACGGTTTCCTCTTCGGGGAGTTCGAGCGTCACGGCCGTGCGGCTTGACTTCGACTGTCCGACCTCGTTTACGACTTCTCGGGCGACTTTCTTCAAGTCGACCGGATTTTCGCGCCCGTCGCGGCGTTTGGCGTAGGAGCGCACGCGCTCGATCATGTCGGCCGAACGCCCGAGCTGCGCGCGAAGCGTTTTGAGACACTCGGCGATGCGTTCGTCGTCGCCCTCGCGCGCTTCGCCTGTCTTGGAGCGCCGCAGAAGCGTTTCAAGTCCGCGCAGTGCGTAGCGCATCGCGGAAAGTGGCTGTCCGAGGTCGTGCGCGAAGATGCTCGAGAGCTGCTCGACCGTTCTCGTTCGCTGCAGCGCGTCAAGCCGTCCCGTAAGCTTGCGGGCGGTCTCTTCGGTTTCGCGTTCGCGTTCGATCGAGGCTTCGAGTTGGCGCGTGCGGCGAACAACGAGCTTTTCGACGCGCCACCAGTGGAGCACCCAGGTCGAGAAGACGCCGAGAAGGAAGAGAAGGACGGGCCAGAATTCCTCGAATACGCGGCGTACGGTCCAGTGCCTCAGATATTCGTAGGGACCGACGCGCAGCGTGCGAAAGAGCTTGTTGATGTCTTCGAAGTTCGTGGCGAGCGACCAGCTGTAGCCCGCGGGCGTCTCGTCGGGCTTCATCGAAAGGAGCGCGAGGGCGACGCGGTGCGTAATGGCCGCGGGCGTATGGGGGACGACCGCCATGGTCCAGCCCGGATAGGCACTCGTCGAATAGCGGCACCCGAGGCGTTCTTCCCGGGGGCCGGAGCGGCGGTTGATGAAGCGGAATTTTCCCTGAAATTCGGGGTGACGTTCGGAAATCCCCTCGACCATGCAGGCGCGCAGAAACCCCACGTCGGCGCGGCCTTCGAGCACCGCCCGCATCACTTCCACGGGGCGGTTGTTCGTGAAGATCGTCTCTCGAAAGAAGCGGTCGGGGTCGTAGCCTGCCTTGGCGATTTCGCCGAGGTTGATCTGGTAGGTCATGAAATTGAGCGGATGGGTCGAGACCGCGGTCTTGTCTTCGAGCGACGCGAGGTCGGCGAGGTCCTTTCGGTCCGCGCGCACGAAGATCGCGCCCGCCACCACCTGATTCGGATCGGGAAAGTTGGGGGAAATGAGGGTCGCTACGTCGCGCACGCCCTTTTGCAGCATCGTTACGTAAAAGCCCGAACTTCCCAGGAAGAATTCGACCTCCCGCCGCTCGATCGCGCGCGTGAGTTCCTCCGTCGTGTAGTAATGAGGTTCGATGCGCAGTTCCGGAATCTTCTCCTGCAAATACTCCACCATTGTCCGCTGCACGTTGTCTCGGCGGCTCAGGTACGAGGTTTCCGACTCGAAGTTGAGAAGTCCGATGCGCACTGTCGTGGGCGAGGCGGCATGTGCCGCACCGAGCGCAAGGGCAAGGGAGAGAAGAAACGCCGCAGTGAAACTTCGGCGGATGCGGTCGGAGGGGACGAAGGTCATGGCGTGCGCGGGATTCGTGATGTCATCGATTATGCCCGTCTTCTGTTACGATGAAAAGATTCTCCACTTCTCTCTGTCTTTTTTCCGCCGGATGCCAACCGAGACGCCCCTTTTCCGCAACGACACGCACCGCAAAATCGTGCACGTCGACATGGACGCCTTCTACGCGTCGGTCGAGCAACGCGACCGGCCGGAGCTGCGCGGGCGTCCCATCGCGGTCGGACACGCCGACGGGCGCGGCGTCGTGGCAACGGCAAGCTACGAGGCGCGGCAGTTCGGCGTGCGAAGCGCGATGCCCTCTTCGCGCGCGCGACAGCTATGCCCCGACCTCCTCTTCGTCGAAGGACGCATGAGCCACTACAAGGCCGTGTCGGCCGAGATTCACGAGATTTTCCGACGTTTTACCGACGTGATCGAACCCATTTTGATCGACGAGGCCTTTCTCGACGTCACGGAAAACAAGGCGGGCCTCACGCTCGGGGTGGAGGTTGCGAAGGCCATCAAGAAGGCGATCCGAACGGAACTGCATCTCGTCGCAAGTGCGGGCGTCTCCTACAACAAGTTTCTCGCGAAGGTCGCCTCCGATTGGCGAAAGCCCGACGGCCTCTGCACGATTCACCCGGACCGGGCGCTCTCCTTCATCGACCAGCTGCCCGTCGAAGCCTTCTGGGGCGTCGGCCCCGCGACGGCGAAGCGCCTCCATGAACTGGGACTCGATTCCGCTCCCAAAATCCGAGCGTTGTCTCTAAATGAATTGATCGCTCACTTCGGTGAAATGGGGAGCATCCTCTATCAATTCTCCCGCGGGATCGACAACCGTCCGGTGCGCGCCGAGCGCATTCGAAAGAGCGTGGGCTGCGAAGAGACCTTCGAAGAGGACATCCGCCATCGTGCCCTTCTTGAGGACGCTCTGCGGCGACTTGCCGAGGAACTCGAGGGGAGGCTCGTGCGCTCGGGCTTTCGGGGTTCGACCCTCACGCTCAAGATCCGCCACTACGACTTCACGACGAGGACGAGGAGCATTTCGGTCGGCACCGCGATCACGGATCGACGAGAAATCCTGCGGCTTGCCGACGAACTCCTTGACGGCGCGACGATCCCCGAGCGCGGCGTGCGGCTTCTCGGGCTCACGGTGAGCACGCCCGTGGACGAGCGGCAGCCGCTTCTCTTCGACCTCGCCATGTTGCCTCCGGACTGAGACGTACAAACGGCAAAAAGGGGCGCCGCGGCGCCCCTTTCGAGTGAGTGAAAATCCGGCTCAGCGGCTTCCTTGGAAGATGTCCCGGTACATCGACCAGACGCCCGCCTGCGCGATGGACGTGAGAAAGACCACGATGAAGGGCGTGAAGTAGCCCCAGGCTGAGGGAATTCCCATCGCGATGGAGATCATGACGCTCACGGCCGAGAGGGCGGCGGTGAGAAGCCCGAGCACCAGAACGAAGGCGAGGACGGACGCCCAGTTCTTGAGGATTCCGAAGAAGGAATAGAAGATGCTCTGCATGGGCGCCTGTCCCGCGCGGTGAATGAGAAGCGGCGGGAAGGTGGTGGCCATCCAGAGAAGGACGTTGAGCAAAAGGGCGACGAGGGCCGCCGTCGTCGGGAAGTTCGCAAGAACGCTCTCGATGGAGATCCCCTGTTCGTCGATCACCCAGGCGGCGATCTGATCGCGCCCGAGAATGGCGAAGACGGCCGAAATGATTTCCATGGCGACGGCCGAAACGATGCCGACCGTAAAGAGTCCGAGGCGGCCCGTGCGGTTCGCCCAGGCTTCCTTCAAGGGCGTGTAGCGGGGAATGCGTCCGTCGAGCGCGTCGCGCGCGCCTTCGGCCGTGAGCACGACGCCGAACGGCATCCAGAGCGACGCAAGCACGAGTCCCACAAGGGGGAGGCTCGAGAGAATCCCCATCATGAGGAGGTTGAAGACGACGATCCCGGAGAGGGCGACGGGTTGGTTTTTGAGCGCCCGAAGGGCTTCACGGAACCAGACGAGACCTTGGGAGGCGGGAAGGGCCATGACGAAAGATAATCAGAGGAAAAACGGAAAAAGCCGCCGGGATTCCGGCGGCCGGAAGCGAAGGATACTCGGAATTACCAACCGAACTGCAGGAACTTCGGCGTACCGAGGGTGCCCTGGGAGTTCCCGCCCGGGCTCGTGTCGATGGGACGCTCGGCGCGGTTTTCCATCGAAGGGAATCTGCGTCGATCCCGGGGTCACCACGTACTCGGTGACGCGGTTGTCCTGGTCGCGCACCGCCTCGATCTTCGTGCGCTTTTCGGGGACCTTGGGGACGACGCCCTTTTCCCGGTCTTCCCGAGCCTTGCGGATGTCCTCTTCCGAAGGAGCGAGCGACATGCCCTCTTCGGGAGACTTCTTTTCGAGCACGACCTTGGGCGGCGGCAACGTTTCGCGCACCGTTTCGCTGTCGCCCGCATAGGGAGGCGGGGCGTCGAGCGGAGCGGCGTTCACGGTCGCCGCGAAGGAGCCGAGCGTGAGGAGTGTGCACCAAATCTTGCGCATGGATTTTCTCTTTTTTTGTAGAAGGGGATGCTGCCCGGCCGGAACGGCCGGGTCCCACTTCTATTTTGCCACGGCGAACTCGCAGACGGTTCAACGCGGAGGGGTTTTCTGGGTGAGAAAACGTTGCCGTGCGGGGAGGGCGGGGCGCTTCCCGCTATACTTTCGCCATCGCGATTTACCGCCACGAACGCAAAATGGCCAAAATTCTACTGATCGACGGCTCCAACTACCTCTTTCGCGCCTATCACGGTCTCCCCGACCTGCGTACGAGCTCGAACGAGCCGACCGGAGCTATGAAGGGTTTTCTCGGGATGCTCGGCAAGGTATGGAGCCTCACGAAGCCCGACTACGCGGCGATCGTCTTCGATGCGCCCGGGCGCAATTTCCGCCACGAACGTTTCCCCGAATACAAGGCGAACCGTCCGCCCATGCCCGACGATCTGCGCGTGCAGATCGGGCCGCTTCGCGAAATCGTCGAGAAGCTCGGCTGGCCGATTCTGTCCGTTTCGGGCGTGGAAGCCGACGACGTGATCGCGACGTTGGCAAAGCGCGCCGAAGCCCTGGGCCTTGACGCCGTCATTGCGACAGGCGACAAGGACATGGCGCAGCTCGTCAACGACCGTACCGTCCTTCTCAACACGATGAACAACAAGTTCTACGACCGCGAGGGCGTGATGGAGAAGTACGGGGTCTATCCCGAACGCATCATCGACTACCTCGCGCTCATGGGCGACAAGGTCGACAACGTGCCGGGGATTGAGAAGTGCGGCCCCAAGACGGCGGCGAAGTGGATCGCCGAGTACGGTTCGCTCGACGGCGTCGTCGAACACGCGCCCGAAGTGAAGGGAAAGATCGGCGAAAACCTCCGCGCGGGGTTGCCCTTCCTCGAAGACGCCCGCGCACTCGTCACGATCAAGTGCGACTGCGAGGTGCCGGGCGTCGAGGACGTCCGCGAACTCCTTGTGAAGCCCGCCGATCCGGAGGCGACCGCCGCCTTTGCGCGCCGTTGGGAAATGTCGGTGTCGACTCTGAACCGCGCGGCCCCGGGAGGTCTCTCCTTTGACGCGCCGTCCGCGCAGGCGACCCTTGAAGACGCCTTGAAGGCCGCGGCCGTTTCGACCGCCTTTGAAGAAGAAAAGCCCGCGCCGCGTCGCGAAGCGTCCGCCTTCCTCGAGGCGGGACTGCCCGACGAAATGCTCTACGAAAAGATCCTTCCGGACGGTTGGGGGAAGGTCCTCGAAGCGCTCACCGCCTACGAGGGCGAATCGCCCGTGGCGCTTTCCTTCCTCTGGGAAGGGACGCCCGACGACGCCGACTGGGTGGGAGTCGCCTTTTCGCTGCAACCGCTTGTGAACTACGTGCTGCCCCTGGACCTCTTCGACAAGGCGGCCTTCGTAGAGACCTTCGGATCGTGGTTTGCGTCGGGCGCGCCGAAGGTGATCCACGACGCGAAGACGGCCCTTCACTATCTCGGGCGCGAAGGGATCACGGTGGGCGGAACGCTCGACGACACGATGCTCATGAGCTACGTTCTCGAAGCACATCTGCCGCACGACGAAGGAAAACTCGCGGCGCGACGGCTGGGGCGTCTTCTCCCCGCGCGCGAGTCGATTTTCGGAAAGGGCGCGAAGCGCCGCCCGGCGCGCGACTTCTTTGAGGACGGGGATCATCTCTGGCGGCTGCTGGCCGAAGAGGTCGGGTGCCTTCGCGCGCTCTGGAGCGTGCTCGCGGGCGAGCTCGCCGACGACGAGCGGCTCGAGACGATCTATCAGACGATCGAGCGGCCGCTTCTCCGCGTTCTCTACCGAATGGAGGAAAACGGGGTCGACATCGACGTGAAGCGCCTTGCCGAACAGAGCGCCGAACTTACGCTTCGCATCGACGAGCTCGAGAATCAGGCCCACGAATTGGCGGGTCACCCCTTCAATCTCGCGAGCCCCATGCAGCTCTCGCAGGTGCTCTTTGAGGAAATGGGCCTTCCCGCCAAGAAGAAGACCGCGACGGGAGGACATTCGACGAACGAAGAGGTGTTGACCGAACTCGCCTACGACTACCCGCTCCCCAAGATCATTCTCGAACACCGTCGTCTCACCAAGCTTCGAGGGACCTACCTCGACAAGCTCCCGAAGATGGTGAGCGCGCGCGACGGGCGCGTGCACACGACTTTTGGGCAGGCTACCGCCGTGACGGGGCGTCTGACGAGCGTGGATCCGAATCTCCAGAACATTCCGGTGAGAACCGAAGAGGGCCGGCGCGTGCGCGAAGCCTTCATTGCGAAACCGGGGTCCTTCATCGTCTCGGCCGACTATTCGCAGATCGAACTTCGCATCATGGCGCATCTCTCGGGCGACGAAGGGCTTCTCGCCGCCTTTGCGCGCGGAGAAGACATTCACCGCGCGACCGCGGCGGAAGTCTTCGGACGCAAAGTGGAGGACGTCACGCCCGACGAGCGCCGCATGGCGAAGGTGATCAACTTCGGACTCATCTACGGGATGAGCGAATTCGGGCTCGCGCGCAACCTCGGGCTTGACCGCAAGGTGGCGAAGGCGTACATCGACAAGTACTTCACGCGCTATCAGGGCGTGAAGCGCTACATGGAGCGGATGCGAAGCGAAGCGCACGAGCGCGGTTTCGTCGAGACGGAATTCGGGCGCCGTCTGTGGCTTCCCGACATCGAATCAAACCGCGCCCCCGTGCGGCAGGCGGCCGAACGCGCAGCCATCAACGCCCCGATGCAGGGGACGGCGGCCGACCTCATCAAGCTTGCCATGTGCCGCGTGGCCGAGTGGCTCGAAAAGGACGGGCTCGTCTCGAAACTCATCCTTCAGGTGCATGACGAACTCATTCTCGAGGTCCCCGAAGAAGAGAAGGCGGTCGTGATGGAAAAGCTCCCCGCCATCATGGCCGGGGTCGCGCAACTGCGCGTGCCGTTGCTCGCCGAAGTGGGGGCGGGCGCCAACTGGGGCGAGGCGCACTGAACGTAAAAAGCCCGAACGAAAACGGGGACCGTCGGCGGTCCCCGTTTTTTCAAAGGAAAAGGGCGGATTACTTCGCGGGCGTGAGGCGCATGAGTTCCGCGCCCGAGGCGTCGGTCAGGACGAGGACGCCCTCTTCGATGAGCGAGGCGCCCTGCGTTTTGCCGAGATTTTCAAGGAATACCTGTTCCACCTTCATGGAGTCGGGCGAGCACATCATCATGGTCGTGCCCATCTTCGAGAAGGTGAACTTGCCGTCTTCCACCGTGAAGGACCCCATCACGCGGTTGCAGCCCGAGACGCCCGAGACGCGGCCGTCTTCGGAGAAGGCAAGCGACGGCGTCTGTTCGGCCTGGGCGACGGCGGAGGCATCCCACGTGAAGCTGTGGCCGGCGAGGGCGTTCCCGATGTCGGAGCCCTGCGTCGCACAGGCCGAGAGCAAAAGAGCGGAGGAGGCGAGGAGAGCGAAGCGGAAGGCGCTGTGCATGAGGAAATTCCTTTGATCAAAAGAGGGGTTTCAACTTTGTTGCGGCCATTCTAGCGAAGGACGCCCGAAAAAGGCATGACGAAACGTTTCGAATCGCAAGCGGAAGGCAAGCGTTGACCGTGCTTTGGCCGTGCCCAAAGCGGTATCGCTCGCAGCACTCTGCGATAATGCCGGTTTTCCATCGTTATACGGAGTTCCACGTGATCCGATCCAAGAACCGAAAGGGACCGTCCCTGCCCGAGCCCGCGACCCGGGAGGAAATGCTCTCCCTGCTCGCCGTCACGCTGTGCGGCGGTGGAGAATATTCTTCGAGCCTTCTGCAGTACCGACTCGAAAACTTGAGCATCTCCCGCGTCCGCGCTCGGGAGCTTCTTCAGGAAGCTGTCGAGAAAGGGTGGGTCTTGGAAGTCTCGAGGGACGCTTACTACAGTTGGGACGAGCGTCTGCAGCTGACCTCTCCGGGGTTGGGGTACCTGTTGGAAAACGGTTCCGCCAAGAGCGTGTTGGACTGCGCCGAACGGGCCCGTTGCTTTTACTCCGAAGTGCTCGTGAGGTGTCGGCAGGGAGATTTCAGCGGCACGAATTTCGACGACGCCACCATCCTGTTTCTCTGCGGCATCGAGGCCTTCGAGGAGGGGGACTCTGCGAAGACGAGCCAATATTGGAACCGGATCGGCACGCAGATGCTGCAACTGTGGGGAAGACAATACGGTATCGGATTGATCGCTTTGGCCGTCAAAGAGAAAGAATACCGCCCTCTCGCGTCTCTCTTTCCCGACGAGCTCCTCGTCGGTTTGTTTGAGGAGCTTTGTCTCACGCATCCGAATCAAAGCGCCGAGGAGTTGTGGGGAGAAGAGGGACGCGCGCTTTTCCTCGCCTCCTTCAAGAACAAGGAAATCGGCGCGGTCGTGCACGATTGGTTCGTTTTTCGGGAGGATTTCCTCGCGCACGGAAATCCCCGGGCGGCTCTGGAGAAAACCCGGGGAAGTTTTTGGGCGCACGCACTCGAAGGAATCATCGCCCTGGCCGAGGAACAGAATCCGACTGCGGCTCTCTGCGCTTTTGAAAAGGTTCTCAAAACATACCGCGGCGGCCGCAAACGGCTTTTTGAGGAACCTGAGCTCAACTGGTTCTACGGGATCACGCTCTACCTCAACCGCGAGAATCCGAAGGTCATTCGGAAGATGACGCAGTTGCTCGGCCTCAAGAAAGTGGCCGAGACGAATGACTTCGATGCGCTCAAACTCCTTTTGATGCACGGACTTTCGCAAGAGATCCCGTTGTTCCTTGTCAACGACATGGCCCGTCATGCGGGTTGGCAGCTCGATCAAAACGTTTGCTCCCTTTCGGCTTTCCTTACCGTCATTGCTCTCTACGCCTTCCGTCACGAACAAAACTTCGTGTCAGCCGTTCGTCTCGATTCGCTCCCCGCCCTTTGGCGAGCCTTCTGCGCGGAAGTCGCCCGTGCGCTTCGCGATGAGAGAGAGGGGCAGTATGCCGAGACGTACCGCATGCCCGCCCTATTGCCGCGCTTTGAAAAGAAGGCCGAGTGGGAAGTCCTGCTCGAGCGGCTCGAAGGGCTTGGCAGGACGGCTGAAGCGGAGCGCAAGGTTGCTCAGCCGAAGGGAGTCGTGCGCACGGCCGTCGCCTATCTCTGGGACCGTCGGAGCCGGGAACTCTCGCTTCGGCTCAGAAAAACGAAGGACGACGGCCTCACCTGGAGCAAAGGGACGCCGCTGACGGTCTCCGCCTTCGCCAAGGGGACGGCGGAGATGGACGAACGCGATCTGCGCGTGGCGCAGGCCGTCTACCACCCGGGCGACAGAAAAAATCTTTGGGCGATCAGCCCAACCAAGGCTTTGATCGAACTCATCGGTTGCGAGCGCGTCTTCGACGCTGCGGACCCCGATCGCCGCCTCGAAGTGGTGGAAGAGCCCTTCAGTCTCTTCGTCACGCAGGAGGAAGGAGGGTACGCCGTACATTCGAACCTCTCGGATGATTTCGACCGGAGGTATCTCTGCGACGTGCAGAATCGTCCCGACGGGGCGATCGTCGTGGTGCGGCCTTCCAAGGAGGAGCGCGAAATTCTTTCGGCAACGCAGGGCAGCGAAATTCTCTTTCCGACCGAAGCGAAGGCGCGTCTCACGAAGTATCTCGAAGGTCTCTCGAGCCGCACGCCCGTGCTCTCGGACCTTTTGAAGCAGTCGACGAAACTTGAGAAAAAGAAGGGAGACGCCCGCGTCACCTTCCGCGTGCGTCCGCAGGGCGACCGTTTTCGCATCTCGGCGTTGGTTCGGCCGCTCGCGAAGGAAAGGCTCGTGTGCCGGCCCGGTCTGGGCGAAGAAACCGTCGCCTTCAACGTACAGGGCAAAGCCCTGCAGGTCGTTCGCGATCTGAAGGCCGAAGCGAAAAACTGGCAAACGATGGAGGAGGCTCTCGCGACGCTGGACGACGTGCGCGAGGACGACACCGATTGGAATGCGCCGCTTCGCGAAACGCTCGAGTTTCTCGACGCCGTGCGCGCACATCCGAAGGAAGCGGTCTTGGAGTGGCCCGAAGGCGAAACGGTCGTCGTGCGGCACTCGCCGCTTTCCTTTGACAGTTTTGAGTTGAGCCTCACGAGTCTCGGCTCCTGGTTCGAGATGAAGGGCGGCGTCACGCTCGACAACCGTTCGGTCCTCACGGTGGCCGAACTGTTGAACCGCATCCGCTCGGCCGAAGGAAACTTCATTCGACTGAGCGACAAGGAATACGTGGCGCTTACCGAATCCTTCCGCCGCGCGCTCGAGCGTCTCGAAGGCGTGTCGCTCGAAGAAAAGAAGGACCAGGTCAAGGTCTCCGCCTTCCGGGCGGGGCTTCTCGAAGAACTCCGCGAAGAGGGCGTGTCGCTCAAAACGGACAAGGCCTTTCAAACGATCGTGAATCGCATCGAGGCGGCCGAATCCCTCGTTCCCAAAGTCCCCGAAGGTCTGCGTGCGGAACTTCGCGACTATCAGACGGAAGGTTTCGAGTGGCTCCTGAGGCTCTCATCCTGGGGGGCGGGAGCGCTCCTTGCGGACGACATGGGGCTCGGCAAGACCGTGCAGACGATCGCGCTTCTCCTCGCGCGCGCAAAGGAGGGGCCCGCCCTCATCGTGACGCCCGCGGCGGTCCTCTACAACTGGGTGGAGGAGATCGCGCGCTTTGCGCCGGGATTGAAAGTCACGGTCTTCAACCGCGAGTCGGACCGCGCGGCGGCCGTGAAGAAGGCCGGCAAAAACGAGGTTCTTCTCGTCACTTACGGCGTACTCACGTCGGAAGCGGATCTGCTCGCTTCTCGCACGTGGGCGACGACCGTGCTCGACGAAGCGCACACGATCAAAAACCGCGGCGCGAAGATGTCGAAGGCCGCCATGCGGCTCACGAGCGACGCGCGGGTTCTCTTGACGGGGACGCCGCTCCAAAACCACCTGAGCGAAATCTGGAACCTCTTCGAATTTGCGAATCCGGGGCTTCTGGGGAGTTACGAGGACTTTTCCGAACGCTACATCGTGCCGATCGAAAAGGGGCGGGACCGCGATCGTCAGAGGAAGCTGAAGCGCCTCATTTCGCCCTTCCTCCTTCGCCGCACCAAGGCGGAGGTGCTCGAAGAGCTCCCCGAAAAGACGGAAATCACGCTTCGCGTGACCCTGTCGGACGACGAACGGGCGCTCTACGAAACGCTTCGCAAACGCGCGGCGGACGGCCTCGAAGCGGGGGCCATCACGTCCTTTGAGGCGCTTGCCGAACTCACGAAGCTGCGCCGCGCCGTCTGTCACCCGAAGTTGGTCGACGAGAGTCTCACTTTCGCTTCCTCGAAGTCGGAGGCCTTCCTCGACCTCGTCTCCGACCTGATGTCGGGCGGGCACAGAACGCTCGTCTTCAGTCAGTTTACGAGCCACCTCGCCCTCATCCGGCAGGAGCTCGAAGCGCGCGGCATCGACTACCTCTATCTCGACGGGGCGACGCCCGCGAAGGAGAGAAAGGCCCTCGTCGAAGCCTTTCAGACGGGCACGGCCCCGCTCTTTCTCATCAGCCTCAAGGCGGGCGGAACGGGCTTGAATCTCACGGCCGCCGACTACGTCGTGCATCTCGATCCCTGGTGGAACCCTGCGGTCGAGGATCAGGCCTCGGACCGCGCCTACCGCATCGGGCAGAAGAACCCGGTCACGATCTACCGCCTCATCGCCGAGGACACGATCGAAGAGCGCATTCTGACGCTTCACGAAACGAAGAAGTCGCTTGCCGACGCGCTTCTCGAAGGTTCGGACGTCTCGAGCCGCCTCTCGAGCGACGAAATCCTCGCGCTCCTCGCCCCCTGAGAAAGGAAAGGCCGAAAAAAAAAAAACGACGGGCTCGCGCTTCGGCGCGGGCCTTTTCACATCTTTCATGACGAAACGGCCCGGCCGCAGAGGGCCGAGCCGTTTCGCTCCGGGACACATCGGAGAAGAGGGTTACGCCTTGAGGACGCGGGCCACTTCGTCGGCGAAGGCCTTGCGGCCGCGGGACGAAAGGATGCCGTAGAGGCGCATCGCGGTGAGGTTCGCAAGGACGTAGTTGCGGACCGCGTTGAAGGTCTTTTCGTCCTTGACGCCGTAGACTTCGCCCGCAAGGGTCTTGAGGGCTTCGACGGACCACTTGCAGGCCGAGGACGAAATCACCCAGTCGTGGTCGGCGAGGTGCACGACCCAGCCTTCCATGCGGCGCGGCAGCGGAATCGTCTTGCGGTCCGGAGCGAGATAGCCCGAGGCGACGGGATCGCGTCCGGCGATGACGGCGGCGGCTTCAATCCAGCCGACGACGAGCTTTTCGCCTTCCTTCGAGGCGGGATGTTCGTGCGCGCAGGCCTGCGCGACGACGAGCGTCGCCGGAAGGTTGCGCTTCATCGATTCGGCGATCGAGAGAACGTGGTGTTCGCCCGTGGCGGCGAGCGTTTCTTCCTTGCGGCATTCGCCTGATTCGAGCCACTGGAAGACCCAGGGCTTGTGCAGGTCGTGCAGGATTTCGCCGCCCACGGCGTCGTCGTAGGAGAGCTCGAGCCCGTTGACGTCCACGTAGCTGCGGTAGAGGTTTTCGGCCGAGAGAACGTTGAGCGCCGTGTGAGTCACGAGACCGCCCGGATAGGCGTGGTGGGAGGCGAAGCCCGAACCCGGGGCCGACCAGAAGGGCTGCGGCGAGGCCGAGGCGTTGCCGTTTTCGGGGAAGACCTTCGTGCGCTTCGCGTCAAGGAGTCCCTTTTCAACGAGGACGGCGCGGATCGTGGATTCGTCGCCGTTGACGATCGTGGGGGCGGGATTTTCGAGAATCTTGAGCACGGCGGCGCGCGTTTCGGCGTTCTGCAGCTTCTTCGCGCTCTCAAGGATCATCTTCCAGGCCGTCTGCACGACGTCGCTTTCCTGCGCGACCTCGATCGGGCTCATCGAGAGCACGTCGCCGATCGAACGGGCGGTTTTGGGCGCCGCGGCGGCGTGCGCGATCGGCGCGGTGCCGAAGAGCGTGAAGGTGCCGAGCGCGGCGGCGGTCGTGAGGAAGTTGCGGCGGTTGAGGGTGTTCATTCAAAAGTCTCCTGTCGTGTGTCTTTGTGGATGGACGGGAGGGATTGTGCCCAAGCCTTGTGACATTCCGATCTCAGGAGGGTGACATCTCGGTGAAGCTTTCGTGACAGGAGGATGACGGGGAAGGCGCCCTTTTCCGTGCGTTTGCGCGCCTGAAGAGAAAAGTCCGCGCGCAAAGAAAAAGACGCGCCCGCCAAAGGCGGACGCGTTTGCAGAGGCCAGGAAGAAAAGCGGTCAGTTGAGCTTCGCCCGGCCCGCGGCGACGGCGGGAAGGAGCGCAAAGAGGGCGCCCGCGGCAAGCGTCGTGAGGATGATTTTTGCTTCCGCTCCCGCAAGGGCGGGCGACATGGCGATCCCCGTTTCGTGCGTGAGCGCGAGGCCCGCGCCGAAGGCGCCCGCCGTGCCGAGAACGAGGCCCGCAAGAGCGCCCGAAGCGGCTACCGTGACGATCAGGAGCCACACCACGAGGGCGACGTAGCGTCTCGGAGCGCCCATGGTGCGAAGTTGCAGAAAGACGGGGAGACGCAGCCGCCCGAGCACGCCTCCAGTGATCACGGCGGCGGCGAGCGCAATGAGCACGGCCGCGGCCGTGAGAACGTCGAGCGCGACCGAAGCGTTTCCGAGCACGGCGTAGAGGTTCACCAGAACTTCGCCCGTGAAGACTCCCATGAGGTTGACCGGGAGCCCGCGTGCGTCCACGACGTGGGCGGCGTTGGCGGTCTGTCGGAGTTTGTAGGCTCCCGCGATCGTGGCGGGTTTCACGACGACGGCGGAAAAACCGGGAAGTTTCGAGAGATCTCCCGTCATCCACGATTCGAAGGGCTCCTCGTGCGCGTGTTCTTCTCCGGGCTCGGCATGTTCGTGCACGGCCCAGACGGTTTCGATCGGAATCAGGACGGCTCGGTCCCAGGGCGTGCCCGTGGGCGGCGCCACGCCCACGACGCGGAAATGCGTGTCATGCTCGTGCCCCGCACCTTCAACGCGTCCGTGCACGGGGCGCACTTCGTCTCCGATTTGGAAGCCCGAGGAAGCGCCCGCCACGGCTTCGAAGCGCGAGGAAAAGACGCGCCCTTCGGAGAGCGGCAGGGTGTCTCCGAAGGTGACGAGCGTACGGGTGGTGCCGACGAGAGGCGCTTCGCCCGCGCGGTCCCCGAAAGCGACGGGCGCGGCCCAACGCACGTCCTTTTGGTTTTGAAAGAGTCGGAGCGTTTCGGCGGGGACGATCGGAAGCGCTTCGTCTCTGAGATACACCGTTCCGAAGAGAAGCGCGGTGGGGCTCGCCTTGGCGCCCACGAGCAGGTCGAAGCGCTCCGCCGCCGCGGCGCTCGCGGTGCGGAGCATGCTGCGCGTTTCCGACGCGGCGACGGCCAGCGCCACGGCGAGTGTCAGAAGAAGCGAGAGGCCGATCAAGACGCCCCGGTTGACGCGGAGTTCGTTTTTCCAAAAGAGCAGAACGTTCATGATGCCTCCTTCAGGCGGCCTTCTTCAATCGAGGCGACGCGCGGGAGCGTCGCGAGCATTTCCGGGTCGTGCGTCACGACGATGAGGGTGCTTCGGAGTTCCTCTGCGGCTTCCGTAAGCGCCGTCATCACGGCGCGCGCGTTGGGTTTGTCGAGACTCGCTGTCGGTTCGTCGGCGAGGATCACGGCGGGAGATTGGAGGAGCACCCGTACGAGGGCCGTTCGCTGCATTTCGCCTCGCGAAAGGCGCGAGGCCTCCGTCTGCGGACGAACGCCGAAGCGTTCGAGAAGTTCTTCGCCGCGCTGGCGGTCGGCGTCCGTGATCGAGCGCGTGAAGGTGACGGGAAGCAGCACGTTTTCGAGTGCGTTGAGGCCGTCGAAGAGCCGGAAGTCCTGAAAGAGAAAACCGACGTTGCGACCGCGCCAGGCATCGCGCTCGGCTTCCGAAAGGCGCGAAAGGTCCGTGTCGTCCCAAAGGACCGAGCCTTCGGCGCGCAGAATTCCGGAGATCGTCTTGAGAAAGGTCGTTTTGCCGGACCCCGATGCGCCCTTGAGGCCGAGACGTTCGCCCGAGGCGAGGGTGAAGCGGTCGACGGAAAGGAGCGTTCTTTCGGCGGTGCCGTCGGCCGCGCGCACGCGCACGTTTTCGAGAAGAAGCCGCATCACACGACCTCGAACGTTGCGTCGACGATCCGAACGAGGCTCACGAATCCCGTTTCCTCGTCCGTGAAGGAGCCCACCTGAAGCGTCCCCCGCACTTCGATCAGGCGGTTGTTCTGTACGAATTCGGTCTTTTCACTCAGGTACACCACGATGATGTTGTCGGGCCAGTCCTGATCTGAATTGCAGAAGGGGCAAAGGCTGACGGGTTCCTTCGTCAGGACGAGGAACTTGGCGTCCGCCTTCAGGGGCGGCGCCATAAAGCCCCGCACGGCGACGGGACCGCCCGCGAGGCTCTTGAGCTTGTCGGAGAACTGCAGGCCCAGGACGCTCACGCCCGAATACATTTCGTCGAAGGAAAGCGAGGGATGCGAAGCCGCGGACGCGGGGCCGGAGAGGGCGGCAAGGGCGCCGCAAAGCGCCGCGGAAAGAAAGGTTCTTCGGTTCATACGGGTCGATGAGAAAAAGGACCCCGGCAAGAAACGGTGCTCCGGGGAGCACGGTCCCGCCGCGTCGGGAAGAAAAAACCGGGCGCTCTCCGCCTCTCACGAAGGACGGGAGAAACGCCCGCGCAAGGGGCGCCCGGCGAAGGGCGCCCTGGATCGCCCAAGAGGGACTTAACGGCCGAGCGCGAGGGCTTCGGCCATGACTCGGAAGATTTCCGTCGAATTCATGAAGCCGCGGATCGCTTCGGCATTGGGGCCGCGGGCCGTGACGACGAGGTCGTCGACCGTGTGCACGCCCTGGCTTTCGCTGCGCGGGAGGTTGCCTTCGACGAAGTGAGCGCCGGGCTCGTTCTTGTAGGCTTCGTTGGCGACGTACTCGCCCTTTTCGTTCTTCACCGCCGGCGTAAAGGTCTTGTCGGGGTGGGGACGATAGGTTTCGTAGTAGTCGGGGTGCGCACCGAAGAAGACCGCAAGGCGCTTCGAGGGAGCGAAGTCGTCGGGGAAGCCGTCGCCGTTTTCATCCTTGTAGTTGGGATAGCCCGCGGCCGCGTAGACGCCCACCTTTTCACGCATGTCGCGCCCCTCCTTGTTGTCGTCAACCGTGCCCGCGACCGAAATCGAGTGCGTGTGGTCGCCCGTGACGATCAAGAGCGTGTCGGGGTGTTCGTCGCAGTACTTCTGTGCGGCTTCCACGACCTTGTCGAAGGCGATCGTTTCGGCGACCGAGCGCGTCCAGTCCAGGGGATGCGACATCTTGTCGACGAGACCGGCTTCGAGCATCAGGAAGAAGCCTTCGGGATTCTTTTCTAGCACCTTGATCGCGGCGTCGAAGCTTTCGGTGAGGTCGGGCTGCTTGGGGAACTTCTTCACGGTGTTGCCCTTCCACTGATGGCGGTCGATCCAGCCGTCCATGTTGCCCGTGTGGAAGAGCCCGAGAAGCTTCGTGGCGTCGCCCGCCTGGGCGAGCGCTTCGCGATCGGTGACGAGCTTGTAACCCGCCTGCTGGAACATGTCGATGTAGTTTTTGTCGTCCTTGCGCTTCGAACCCGGGGTCGACTTCGGGAGGAAGTAGGCCGAACCGCCGCCCATGAGGACGTCGGGCTTCACGTTGTAGAACATCCCGACGATGTCGGCCTTGTCGTCGCGCTTTCGCGTGTGGGCGACGACCGAGGCGGGCGTCGCGTCTTCCACTTCGGCGTCGCTCACGATGCCGATCGCCTTACCCGTCTTGCGGCGAAGGAGTTCCGCGATCGTTTCCTGACGCGGATCGTCCTGGCTCGCCTTCGTGCGGTCGGCGTAGACGCCGAGCGCATTGACGCTCGACTTGTGGCCCGTCATGTAGGCCGAAGCCGTGTTCGCGCTGTCGGCCGCGATCGTGTCGACCGAGCTCGTGCCGAGAAGCGCCATGTGCGGCATGTCGTCCATCGCGAGCGGGGCGTTGTACATGCCGTTCGTGACGCCCTTCGACATAATGCGGGCGGCCGTGCGGTGGCCGACCGAAAGACCGTCGGCGAGAAGAATGATGACGTTTTTCGCAACGGCCTTTTCAGGCGTCGTGTAGAGGTCCCAGCGAACGGTCTTTTCGCCTTCGGGGCTCTTCACCGTCACTTCATACTTGCCGGGCTTCTTGATCTCGACGTCGCGGATCATGAGGGCCGACCCTTCGGCATCCGCTTCCTTGGGCGTCCAGAGTTCGTTCCCCGTAAAGGTCTTCGCGAAGTCGTCGCCGTTGATCTGAATCGTGACGTCCTTGCGGTCGACGACGGTGTCGAATTCGACCTTGAAGTCGAATTTGGCGTTCGTCATGAAACGGGCGGCGTCCACGGGATAGATCTCGGTCGACTGGGCGTTCGTGCCCGCGATGCACAGAAGGGCCGACGCGAGCGCGGCGGCGAAGTGTTTCTTGGTGGTCATGAGACTCTCAAAAAGTTCGTTCATGGGCGGGACGATCGCGTCCCGGTTCGAAATGGAGTCTAGGGAAGCCTTGTGACAGGGCCTTTACAAGGGTGTTACGGTTGCGTGACAAAAGGGGTTTCTAGATGACGGCTCCATGACGCAAAGGTCGCTCTTTGGAAAGATCTGTTCCGACGAAAAGCCCCCGCGTTTCGTTCTCTTTCCTCAGTCTGTCGACGCCAAAAGGCGTCGAACCTACGTACAATGAGTTTCTTTCGCTTTCCCTCGTCGGGGAGCACGTTTTCTTTTCCGACGATTCCCCATGCTTGAAATCCTTTCGGCCAACTTGTTGACGCGCCTTCTGGCGCTCGCCGCGGCGACCTGGCTCACCTTCGGGTGGTGCCGCCGCTTCGGGAACGCCTTCGTGCCGCTCGCCTGCGGGTTGCTGTTGAGCGTTGCGCTCGGGCATCTTCTCCCCGAAGCCTTCTCGTCGGGGGCTGATCCCGAACGGGTGGGGCAGAGTGCCTTGGCGGTCGTTGTCTTTTTCGTTCTCTTTGAAGGGCTTCTTCACGCCTGGGGCGGTCATGCCGCGCACGGCGCTCATCGCCCCCATGGAAACGACCGCGGGGTGGAAGCCTTCGCGCTTCTTTTCGGCTGTTCGCTTCACGGCTTTGTCGACGGGATCGTCGTGGCGGGGGCCTTCCAAGTGAGCGGCTCGCTCGGGTGGCTTGCCGCAGGAGCGGTGCTCCTTCATGAAATTCCTCAGGAGGCGGGGTCCATGGCACTCGTCAAGTCGCTCGGGTGGCCTCGCGGCCGCACGATCGCGGTCTTTCTCATTCCCGCGGCGTCGACCCTTGCGGGCGGTGCGGCTGGCAGCCTTTTTCTTTCGCACTCGGCCTACCTTCCCCACGTCCTCGCCGCCTCGGCCGCGTCCTTCCTCTTTATCACGCTTCGCAGTTTCCTTCCTGAAATCATGGACGCGGACCGCTCGCGAAAGGGCGTCGTCGCGGACATTCTGCTCTTTCTCGCGGGCGTGGGCCTGAGCTTCGTGCTTCTCGGACACATTCATCCCGAAGGAGCGGGGCACGCGCATTTCGAACACGCCGAAGTCTCTCAATCCGTCGACGCGCACGCTCACTGACTTCCTTTGCTTTTGCAAAGAAGCGTCGGTCCAAAAACCTGCGGGGCGGGGGAAGGCGAGCGGCTATAATCAGAAATCAGCTTTGCTTGAAAAGGTGACTTTTCAAGGCATCTTTCATTTAACGGAAGAAGAGAATCTGTCTTCCTTCACCTGCAGTAGGTCGCGCATGTCGAATCCCGGCGAAAAAACGGAACGCCCCATCGAAGAGCTTTCCTTTGAGGAAGCGCTCGAAGAGCTTGAAGCCCTCACCACGCGCATGACGACGGGCGAGATCACGCTTCGCGAAAGCGTGGCCGGGTACGAACGCGGCCGTGCGCTGCTCGACCAATGTCAGGCCGAACTCAACCGCGCGCAGGAAGTCATCGAACGACTCCGCCCGAAGACGCCGGCCAACTGATTCTCCTCCTCCCTCATCCCCGAAAGTTTCCGATATGACCCAAACCTCCGCCTCGAGTGCCTTCGCGACTTGGCAGCGCGAACGTCAACGCCATTTCGAATGGTTTGCTCAGTCTCTGAGCCCCGTGCCCGGACGCGAGCCCAAGCGCCTTGCGGGCGCCATGCGCTACGCGCTTCTCGGAGGCGGAAAGCGCATCCGACCATTGCTTTGCTACGCGGCGGGGAGCGTGACGGGGGCCTCGGAGGCGGTGCTCGACCGCGCGGCTCTGGCGCTTGAAATGATCCACAGCTATTCGCTCGTGCACGACGACATGCCCGCGATGGACAACGATCAGCTGCGTCGCGGCAAGCCCACGGTGCACGTGCAGTACGGCGAAGCGCTCGCGATGTTGGCGGGCGATGCGCTCCAGACGGAAGCCTTCAGCGTGCTTTCGGGCGCGGACGCTCCGGCCGAAACGGTGCTGCGCCTCGTGCGCACGCTCTCGCATGCGGCGGGTTTCTACGGCATGTGCGGGGGCCAGGCGCTCGACCTCGCGATGGTCGGGGGACACCCCACGGAAGTCGAACTTCTTCGCATGCAGACGATGAAGACGGGGGCGCTCATCCGCGCCGCGGTCCTGATGGGCGCGCAGGCGGGTGATTGGAACAACCTTCCCGACGAAGCGCGAAGCGGTCTTGCCGTCTATTCGCAGGCTTTGGGCCTTGCCTTCCAGGTGATCGACGACATTCTCGACTGCACGCAGGATACGGCTGTCTTGGGAAAGACGGCAGGGAAGGACGAAAAGGACGACAAGCCCACCTGGGTTTCGATTCTCGGCCTCGAAGGCGCCAGGAAGAAGGCCGGGGAACTGCGCGCCGAAGCGCAGTTCGGGCTCGATCTTGTCGCGAAGACCGAAGGGCTCGCTCCCGACGCGACGAAGCGCCTCGGCGAAATCGCCGACTATGTCCTCAACCGCTCATTCTGAGGAGAATGCATGGAAAAACCGAACACGCCGATTTTGGACGGCATTGATTCTCCGGAAGACGTACGGGTCCTGAGTGACGGAAGCCTCGCGATTCTTGCGAAGGAAATCCGCGACTTCATGGTGTGGTCCGTCTCGCAGACGGGCGGGCACCTCTCGAGCTCCTTGGGCGCCGTGGAGCTTGCGATTGCGCTTCACGCCGTCTTCAACACGCCTGACGACAAGATCATCTGGGACGTGGGTCACCAGGCCTACGCCCACAAAATGCTCACCGGACGTCGCGACCGCATGGGGACGCTGCGTCAGTACCACGGGATTTCCGGCTTTCCAAAGCGTTGCGAAAGCGAGTACGACGCCTTCGGGACTGCGCACTCGTCGACCTCGATTTCGGCCGCTCTCGGGATGGCGGTGGCGGACGCGCTTCTCGGAGTCAAAGACCGCTGGCACGTCGCCGTGATCGGCGACGGGGCGCTTACCGGCGGCATGGCGCTCGAGGCGCTCAACGACGCGGGGGTCTACAAGAAGGGCCTGAAGCTTCTCATCATCCTGAACGACAACGACTGCTCGATTTCGCCGCCCGTGGGCGCACTTTCCTCGCATTTGGCGAAGATTGTCTCGACGCGCACCTTCATGAACGCGCGCGAACTGAGCAAGAAGGTCCTCAAGCCCGTTCCCGGCCTCTGGGAAGTCGCCAAACGCATGGAAAAGCAGGCGATCAACTTCGTTTCGCCTCCGTCGGGCATCTTCTCGGCGTACGACCTCAACTACTTCGGACCGGTGGACGGCCACAGCCTCCCCGAACTTCTCGAAGTGCTCCGAAACCTTCGCAAGCTCGACGGTCCCTGTGTCCTGCACGTCGTGACGAAGAAGGGAAAGGGCTATCCCCCCGCGGAAGCCGATCCGACGACCTATCACGGCGTCGGCAAGTTCGATCCCGACGTCGGCATTCTGCCGAGCGCGAAACCGGCCAAGCCCACCTACACGCAGGTCTTCGGACGGTGGATTTGCGACCGCGCAGAAAAGGATCCGATGCTCTACGGGATCACTCCCGCCATGCGCGAGGGTTCGGGGCTCGTCGAATTCGCGAAGCGCTTTCCGACCCGCTACCGCGACGTGGCGATTGCGGAGCAGCACGCCGTCACCTATGCGGCCGGGTTGGCGACGACGCCGATCCGACCGGTCCTCGCCATCTATTCGAGTTTCCTGCAGCGTGCGGTCGATCAGGTGATTCACGACGTGGCGCTCCAGAACCTCCCCGTGCTCTTTGCGATCGACCGCGGCGGCCTCGTGGGCGCCGACGGGGCGACGCACCACGGGGTCTTCGACATCGCGCAGTTGCGCGGGATCCCGAACATGGTCGTGATGACGCCTTCGGACGAAAACGAATGCCGTCTGATGCTCAATACCGGCTATGAGTGCCGACTTCCCGCGGCGGTTCGCTATCCTCGCGGACGCGGCCCGGGCGTCGAAGTGACGGCGGGCGACGAAACGATCCCGATCGGAAAGTCGAGAAAGCTCCTGGAAGGAAAGCGCGTCGCGTTCCTGGGCTTCGGCTCGATGACGAACGTTCTGCGCCCAGTCGCCGAACACTTGGGCGGAACGCTCATCGACATGCGTTTTGTGAAGCCCTTGGACCGGGAAGCGGTGCTCGAAGCCGCGCGCACGCACGAGCTCATCGTCGCCGCGGAAGAGGGACAGCTCGCGGGCGGCGCCTGCGACGCGGTTCTCGAGGTGCTCGCCGACGAGGGCCTCACGGTTCCCGTGATGCGCTTCGGTCTGCCCGACCGCTTCGTCGATCACGGCACGCAGGCGGAGCTTCTCGCCGAAGTGGGCTTGACGAGCGAAGCGATCGAAAAGAAGGTCCTCGAGCGGCTCGGGGCCTGAGAAAAACGGATCTACAAAGTGAATGGGGGCGCCCGGTCGGGCGCCCCCATTGCCATCAGACTTACGTTTCAGTAGTTTATTGGCATTCGAGGCCGAGGTAGTCGACCGCCATCTGGGCGTGCAGGAGCGCGCCCTTCACGAGCATCGCTTCGTCGACCTGATAGCAGTTGTGGTGCTGCGCGTAGACGGCGCCGCAGGCTTCGTTGCGAACGCCGAGGAAGCACATGGCGCCCGGAACCTTTTCCTGATAGTACGCGAAGTCTTCGCCGCCCATGCTCGGCGGGTAGTCGTAGAGGGCGTTTTCGCCCAAGAGCTTCTTCGCCGCGACGCGCACGCGTTCGGCCATGTCGGCGTCGTTGAAGGTGGGCGGAATGAGGGCGTTGTAGGTGAGCTTCGCGTCGCCGTTCATCGCGCGGGCGGTTTCCTTGGCGATGCGTTCGAGCTGTTCGGGGAAGCGCGCGCGGATTTCGGGCTTGAAGCAGCGCGTCGTGCCGATCAACTTCGCGTAGCCGCTGATGACGTTGAAGCGCGTGCCCGAGTTGAGCATCCCGACCGTCACGACGGCGGTGTCGATCGGATCGGTTTCGCGCGAGACGATCGTCTGCAGGTTGAGCGCAATCGCGCTCGCCATGAGGGTCGCGTCGGAGCAGCAGTGCGGCATGGCGCCGTGGCCGGCCTTCCCGAAGACTTCGATTTCGAATTCGTCGCCCGCGGCCATCATCGGGCCCGTGCGCACGGCGACGTGGCCCGTCGGAACGTCGGACCAGACGTGAATGCCAAAAGCCGCGTCGACGCCTTCGAGCGCACCGTCGGCAATCATGGCCGCAGCGCCCTTGCCCACTTCTTCGGCGGGCTGGAAGCAGAGCACCACGGTGCCCGAGAGACGGTCGCGCAGGTCGTTCAGAATCTTCCCGGCCGTCAAAAGCATGGAGATGTGGCAGTCGTGACCGCAGGCGTGCATGAAGCCTTCGTTCTTGCTCGCATATTCGAGGCCCGTCTGTTCCGTCACTTCAAGGCCGTCGATGTCGCCGCGAAGGAGAATCGTGCGGCCCGGACGGGCGCCCTTGATCGTGGCGAGCGTGCCCGTGGGCATGCCGCATTCGCGCCAGGGAATGCCCATCTTGTCGAGTTCCGCGCGGATGAGCTTGGCGGTTTGGAATTCCTTGGTGCTCGCTTCGGGGCAGGTGTGAAAGAGCCGGCGCATCCGGATCTGGTAGTCGGCGTATTTGGGCTCGAGGTCGAGAAGATTCATTTTGGTGTGTCCTTTGCTAAAAGACGGGGACGAACGGAGGTGTGCGTCCCGAAAAGATTGGACGTCAGAAGAGGTTTACGAAGAGACCGGCGATGATGACCGACGTGATCGTGACGGTCGAGAAGCCGCCCACGATCATCGAGGGGAACATGTGGGCCATGAGGTATTCGCGTTCGTCTTCGGTCGCGGCCATTTCCTTGCACATCGATTCGGTGATGATGGCGTTGAAGGGGAAGCCGTAGAGGGCCGTAAGGCAGTTGCCGAAGCCGAGCCAGATCGAAATCTTGAGGGCGCGCGCGACGAAGTAGGCGACGATGAACATGCCGATCAGACCGATGATGATCAAAACGAACATCGGGACGATGATCGAAACGAGCATTTCGGGCGTGCAGGCCTTGAGACCGTCGAAGATGAACATCATGAGCGCGAAGAGCATGATCTGGTAGGAGTTCGCCTTCGTGAGGATGTTGGGTTCGAGGAACCCGAGGCGGCAGAAGACGACGCCCAGAACCAGACACCAGATGGCGCCCGAGATGCCGGTCCAGCCGCCAAGGAGCATGGCGAGCCACGTGACGATGCCGAGCTTCATGAGCATGACGACGGGACTGTTCCAGGATTCGGGAAGGTGCAGAATGCCGTGCGTCTGTTCGTCGGGGAGTTTCGTCACGTCGAGCATCGGGCCGTTGGCGGCGTGGGTCTTGCTACTGCGGTACTTTTCAAGGAGCAGAGCGCCTTCGCGCTTCAGAACGATGGCGGTGAGGGGATAGCCCGCGAAGCCCTGGATGCAGTACATGGAAATCGCAAAGACCGCGGCCGTGGTGAGGCCCGCTTCCTGCGCGGCCGTCTGCATCATCGTGGCGGCGACGATCCCGCCCGTGAGCGGCGGCAGACCCGCGATGATGAGTTCGCGTTCCATGAAGAAGGGGCACACGAAGTAGGCGAGGCCGCACATGCCAGCGAGCCCGAGGACGCACAAGACGACGGTGCGCCACTGGGCGAGAAGCGTTTCGAGACTGATCATCGTCCCCATGTGGGTGATGATGAGCATCATCGCGAGGGTGTTGCCGAACGGCATCAGGTGGGCTTCGGTGACGAGTTCCTTGGGGATGACCGTCCAGTAGCCGATGAGGAGGACGACGGCGGAAACGAAGACGGACGGCACCCACGCCTTTGTGAGTTTCGCTACGATTTCGCCGATGAGGACGACGGCGCCGCAGATGATGAATGCGGCCATGAAGTTGTACATGATGGGAAGTCCTTGAGGGGTGAGTCGGACGCGCTCTTATTCGACCTCTCCGACGAAGAGGAGAAAACGGCGCGTATTTCCTCACTATAGGGCGCCCCGATTTTCTTGACCTAGTGCGAATGCCTTACGTCTCTTGCGTTCGGATTGGAGAAGCGAAATTTTCTTTTTTGCAGACAGGGACCGACTGCGGGAGGAATCGATTTTCTCCTTGCCTGAGAGGAGGGAATGTCGGATCCAGGCGGATCTTGAGCGAGACGAAGAAAACAAACGGCACCCGTTCGAAACCGGGTGCCGAAGGAGGCCGCACTGCGGCAGGACTGCATGTCGGAAGGCCGGGCCTTCCGACATGATCAATTGCGGAAGTTCCCGAAGGAGAGCGGAGCCTCTTCGATTTCCTTTCGCAAAAGGGCGATGCATTCCTGCAGGGCGTCGCGCTTGGCGCCCGAGACGCGCACGACGTCGCCCTGAAGCGAAGCGGAGAGCTTCAAGGCTTTGGCGTTCTTGACCGTCGTCTGGATCTTCTTGCCGAGGTCTTTGTCGATCCCGGACTTCACTACGATCGTCTGCTTCAACTTGTCGCCGCCGATTTTCTCCACGGCTTTCGATTCATCGAGGAAACGCACGTCGACGCCGCGCTTGGCGAGTTTGCCGATCAGAACGTCGCGGACCTGGCGGAGTTGAAAGTCCGACTCGGCGATGAGCGTGAGTTCGAGATCCTTCTGCTCGACGGCCGCGGCCGTGCCGCGGAAGTCGTAGCGCGTGCCGATTTCCTTCTGAGCCTGATCGACGGCGTTCTTGAGTTCGACCGCATCGACCTTGAGTTCCACGTCAAAGCTGGGCATGTCTTTTCCTTTTCCGTATGTTGCGGGAAGCCCTGATTGTAGCGAAAGCCTCCCTATAATGGTTTTTTGAAGAAACAGAATTCGGAGCGGCCGGGCCGCTCGCACGGCTGGAGGCCATATGGCACTGGAAATTTTCCGCGACTATGACTTGACGCATTCCTCGACCTTTCAGACGAAGGCCGCGGCGGAACGGTTCGTTCGGGTGGAAAACGAAGGGGAACTGCGCGAAGCGCTCGAAAGCGCGAAGGCGGAAAACCTCCCCGTCACGATTCTCGGGGGCGGCTCCAACACGATCTTCCTCTCGAAGGTTCCGGGACTCGTCGTGAAGCTCGATCTGCGCGGCTTTCTTCTGACGCGCGACGATGAGACGGGCGACACGCTCCTCGAAGCGGGAGCGGGGGAGACCCTTGACGACGTGATCGACGCGCTCCTTGACGCGGGCGTCGGGGGATTGGAAAACCTCGCCGCCATTCCCGGAACGGTCGGGGGCGCCGTCGTACAGAACGCGGGCGCCTACGGGCTCGAAATGGCCGAACGAATCGAATCCGTCCGCGTACTCCGTCCCGACGGAAGCGTCGTCGACTACGGAGTCGCCGACTGCGACTTCGGCTACCGCCATTCGCGCTTCAAGACCGAGGCGGGGAAGGGCGAAGTGATCCTCTCGGCGGTGCTTCGCTTCCCGAAGGAATGGGTGGCGCGCGTCGACTACAAGGACCTCGAAGCCTACCGCAAGACGCGTCTCGAACCCACGACGCCGCAGACGGTGGCCGCCGCCGTGCGCGCGGTGCGCGCGGCCAAGCTTCCCGACCCGAAGGAAATCGGCAACGCGGGGTCCTTCTTCAAGAACCCCGTCGCGGACAAACTTCTCTGGCATCACATTCTTACGGAACACCCCGGGATTCCGTCCTACCCCCTCGGCGGGGGGCGCCGCAAGCTAGCCGCCGCTTGGCTCATCGAAGCCGCGGGCTGGAAGGGAGCCGAGCGGGGCTCGGTGGGCGTCTACAAGCGCCACGCCCTCATTCTCGTGAATCTCGGCGGCGCGACGGGTGAGGACGTCCTGCGCGTGGCCGAAGACATCCGCTCGGACGTCGAGGATCGCTTCGGCCTCCGGCTCGAACTCGAACCCGTCGTGGTCGGCGAAAAGACCTGAGAACGGAACGCTAAGACGCAAAAAACCCCGCTCGTCTCGCAACGGCGGGGTTTTTCTTCGCCCGGGGACTCTCGCGTCCCCGAACGCAAAGCATCTCGCAATTAGGCCATGGCCTTGATCGAGGCGCTCAGACGGCTCTTGTGACGAGCGGCGGCGTTGGCGTGGAGAACGCCCTTGCGAGCCATCGCATCGATCACGGATTCGGCCTTCTTGAAGGCTTCCTGAGCGGCAGCCTTGTCGCCGGCGACGATGAGCTTGCGCACGGCCTTGATGGCGGTGCGGAACTGGCTGCGCTGAGCCGAGAGGTGCAGGTTACGCGCAACGATCTGACGGGCGCGCTTACGAGCTTGCTTGGTATTAGCCATTTGTGAATGTCCTTAGCAAATGGAGTCGGTCGGCAGAAGAGACTCGTCAACCGCCGAGAGCTCCTTACACGCGAGCGGGGCTCGCTTGAAGTGAAGTCTTTTTTTCGAAAAAAATCTTATTCGGGTCCGTCAAAGGCTCCGGACGGGCTGAAAACCAAACCGAGGCGGGCGTTCGCGAGAGTTACGCCCATAGTTGCCCAAGACACGTTGGCCGAGTTTTGCAAATCCCGCAGGACCGTCTTCCGTAGAAGCGTCCGGACGCGTTACACTTTGCGGATTCCGAAAAGTCCTAAACTATAACAATTTTCCGATCAAAAAACAAACGGAAGGCAGGAAAAATTGTGCGCTTCGGCGACGAAGCCGCGATTCGTCCGGACGGCAGGGGATTGCGCCCGACCGTCCGCGCCTCTCGCCCTTCCCAAGGGATGCCGCACCGATGTCTTTACTCCGCTCCGCGCTCACCGTCTCCGGCCTCACGCTCGTGAGCCGCATCACGGGCGTGATCCGCGACATGCTGATCGCCCGCTACTTCGGCGCGACCGCCGCGACGGACGCCTTCTACGTGGCCTTTCGTCTGCCGAACATGCTGCGGCGACTCTTCGCCGAGGGAGCCTTTCAGCAGGCCTTCGTGCCGATGCTCTCGGACGTGCGCGAGCGCAACGCCCCCGAGCGCACGCAGAGTTTTTTGGAGCACGTCTTCACGATCCTTGGTCTCGCCGTCTTCGCGGCGAGCGTTTTGGGCGTCCTCGCGGCCCCGCTTCTCGTTCTTGCGATCGCGGGCGGCATGCGCTCCGACCCCGAAGCCTTCGATCTTGCCGTGGCGCTCACGCGCTGGATGTTCCCCTACATCGCTTTCATGAGTTTGGTCGCCCTTGCGGCGTCGATTCTGAACACGATGAAGCGCTTTGCGATTCCGGCGGCGACGCCGATTCTTCTGAATCTCAGCTTCATCGGCGCGACGATCCTTCTCACCCCGTACTTTGACGAGCCCATCTGGGCGTTGGCCGCCGCCGTCCTCATCGGGGGCGTTTTGCAGTTGGGCGCCCAGATCGCGGCGCTCGCCAAACTCGGCTGCGTCCTGCGCCCGCGCGGGATTCGCGCGTCGCTCGCCGACACGGACGTGCGAAAGGTTCTCTCTCTCATGCTCCCCGCGCTCTTCGGGGTGGGCGTCGCGCAGCTCTCGATTCTCATCAACACGAACATCGCCTCGCACTTGGGACACGGGGCCGTGACCTGGCTCAACTACGCCGATCGCCTCATGGAATTTCCGACGGCGCTCTTGGGCGTCGCGCTCGGAACGGTTCTTTTGCCGGGCCTTTCCGCCGCGCACGCAAGGGGCGATGCCCAGCGCTACAACGCACTGCTCGATCACGGGCTTCGCCTCGTCGTTCTCGTCGGGATTCCCGCGGCGCTCGGTCTCTGGCTCACGTCCGAAGCGCTCGTCGCTTTCCTATTTCAGGGAAAGAACTTTTCGGCCGCCGACGTCGCTGAGACGGCGAGGGCAGTGGTGGGATACGCCGTCGGGCTCATCGGTCTCATCACGCTCAAGATCGCGGCGCCCGCCTTTTACGCCCGAAAGGACATTCGAACGCCCGTGCGCATCGCTTTTCTGAGCCTCGTCGTCGTGCAGCTTCTGAACCTCGCGACCGTGCCGCTCTTCGATCAGGCGGGTTTGGCGCTCTCGGTGGGCTTGGGTAGTTGCGTCAACGCGGGGTCGCTTCTTCTCATTCTCGGGCGCCGCGGGATCTATCGTCCCCGTGCGGGCTGGGGAAAGTTCCTTTTGCAGGTGGCGGCGGGGTCGCTCGTCATGGCGGCGGGTCTCTGGTTCGCGCAGCGCGGCGTCTCCTGGACGGCGCTCACGTGGCCCGCCCGTGCGGGTGGGACGCTCGGCCTCGTTGTCGGCGCCGCGGTCGTCTACTTCCTCGTCATGACGCTTTTCGGGTGGCGCCTGCGCGATCTGCGCCCCGCGCCCGAAGCCAGGGACTGATCGGAATAGCGAAAACGACGACGCCCGCGCGCGGTCTTTCGGGCCGCTCCCGCGGGCGTTTGCTTTCGGAAAAAGCGGTTTGCTTCAGTTCTTCGGTTCGAAATCGACCATGGCTTCGAGTTCGTCCAGCGTCGCAAAAGGCATGATTTCGGGCCAGGCGATGAGTTCGTCCTCGGTGAGCGCTTCGAGCGCAAGCGGTCCGAGTTCGCGGGTGTTGACCGCGTAGTTGAGTTTCGCGTAGACGTGCACGAGGTCGTGAGTGACGATATGCTCTGCGTCTTTTTCTCCGCCGTCCGTCTCCAGACGGTCGATCGCGCGCTGCAGTTCTTCCGCGGCGTCCGCAAGCGTGGCTTTGAGCCATTCGATGTCGATGTTGCCCATCTTGTCCGTGTCCTGAAAAAAAAGCGTGTTGTCAAAAACGAGCCGTTTCCGTAAGTGTAGCGCACGGCAAGTCATTGTCGCACTTGCTTTCGAGACGGGAGGGCCTCGGGAAGCGGTAAAAACCGACAATTCGCGCGTCCCCTCCCGAGGAACCGGCGCAAAGTCTGCTATTGTTCTTCCTCCTCATCCTTTTTCGCGGTTTCGTTCGACGACCGTCCGAACGTTGCCGCGTTTTTGTCTTTCCCTATCCTGCAGTCCACAATAAGAACGAAACCTCATGCAAGAAATCTCCTCCCTGCGTTTTTCCCAGCGGCTCCTCGTCGGCCTGACGCTTTTTTCCATGTTCTTCGGAGCAGGGAACCTCATTTTCCCGCCTTTTCTCGGCGTGCAGGCGGGTGTCGACATGCCCGCGGCGCTTGCGGGCTTTCTCGTCACCGCCGTCGGCTTTCCCATCCTCGGCGTCATGGCGGTGGCGGAGTCGGGGGGACTCACGGCGCTCGCCTCCCGCGTTAACGCGCGCTTTGCGTTTCTCTTTACGCTCCTCATCTATCTTTCGATCGGACCGTGCCTGGCAATTCCCCGCACGGCGAGCACGTCCTTTGAGATGGTGATGCGCCCGGCGCTCGAGGGCGCCGGACTTCTGGATGCGGCGTTCGGGGGCTTTTCCGCCCTGGGCCTCGCACAGTTTGTCTACTCGATTCTCTTTTTCGCGCTCGCCTACGCGGTGGCGCTCAACCCGGAAAAGCTCACGCAGCGGCTCGGAAAGTTCCTCTGTCCGACGCTCATCGCCCTCATTGCGCTTCTTTTTCTCGGCATTTGCCTTCATCCTCTCGGCGACGCGGCGGCACCGACGGGCGCTTACGCGCAGGGCGCCTTTGCGACGGGCTTCATCGAGGGCTATCAGACGATGGACACGATCGCGGCGCTCAATTTCGGTCTCGTGATCGCCATGAACATCCGCGCATTCGGGATCCGCTCCGAAGGCACGGTCGTGAAGGAAACGGTCTTTGCGGGGGCGATTGCCGCCTGCGTCTTCTTCGCGGTCTACGGCGCGCTCGCCGTGATCGGAGCGGAGGCGGGCGGGGCTTACTCGTCCATGGAAAACGGCGCGCAGACGCTCACGCTCGTCGCTTCCGACCTCTTCGGGCCCGTCGGGACGGTCCTCATGGGACTCATCTTTTTCATCGCCTGCTTCAACACCTGCGTAGGATTGATTTCCTGTTGCGCCAACTACTTCTCCGAGACCTTTCCGGTCCTCGGCTACCGCGGTTGGGCCAAGGTCTTCGCGTTTGCGAGCATGGTGATCGCCAACGCGGGACTCACGCTCATCCTCAAATTCTCGGTGCCGCTTCTCGTCGCGATCTACCCCGTCGCGATCGTCCTCATCGTGCTCGGCCTTCTGTCGCTCGCCTCAAAGCGCCTTCTCACGCTGAAGGCCCTCTATCCCGCGGCCGTCGTCGCAACGGGGATCTTTTCGGTCCTCGCGGGCGTCGAAGCCTTCGGCGTGCGCGTGCCGGGACTCTCGGATTTTGCCGACGAGCTTCCCTTCGCGGCGAACGGGCTCGAGTGGATCGTGCCGGCCCTCGTCGGCGCGGCGCTCGGCGTCCTTCTTTCGGTTTTCGGCGCGAAGCGCGCGTAAGGTCGAGGGCCGGCGCACCCCTGCGGGGACGCCCTCCAACCCGCTTTCCGCAAAGGGGCGGCGTCTTCATGGGCGCCGCCCCTTTGTCCTTCGGGAAAAGGGCAAACAATCGGAAATCTCGGCTTAAGGTTGCCGCTCTACACTTCTTAAGTTCAACCTAAGGCCACGTGCCCGGCAACGCAAAATAAGGACCATCATGCCGCAGAGCAAAACCAATCCCGACCGCGCGCGCAAACTCAAGAAGCGCCGCGCCCGCAACGAAGCCAAGACGGGCTACACCTACATGCTCGACGTCCTTCGCGAGTCGCTCAACAACCGTTTCTACGAAGAACAGGGCTTCCCGCACCTCGAAATCCTCGCGCAGAACATGCAGGGCTGCGAAGTGCAGCATCAGGACCTCTCCGACTACATGCAGCTCCAGGACATGTTCATCGGGTTCTCCTACGCGCTCTCCAATGCGATTTCGCGCTCGAGCCGTCTCTCGATGATCGAGCGGGAAGACCACGTCGCGGGCGTCGCGTATGCGCTTGCCGCGACGCTTCTCGACATGCGCGCGGATCTGCGGGACGACTCGGGCTGGATGGGCTCGGGCGTCGTCGAGGCGATCCGCGACAACTGGGCGCGCGCCAAATTCACGCAGGCGGGCATCCCCGAACAGGTGGCGATTCTCGGACGCCGCGACCTGTGCTGTCTCTTCGCGATCGACTTCGTGATGAGCTTCCTCGACATGACGGGCGAAATCGCCCAATATGGTCCGGAAAACCTCATTACGGTCACGAACTGCAAGGACGCCCTCATCACCGCCTACACGGGCTTCGTTACGTCGAACCTGTCGCTCGTCAACAAGGAGCTTCTTGATTTCGACAAGGTGTTGGCCGACAACGCCGTGACGGAAGAATTCCTGCGCGACTATCCCGACTGGAAGCCCGAAGCGGCCGACGCCTTCAACATGAACCTCGTCGGCTTCAATTCGGTCGACGAGGCCGACGCCGCCTTCATGCAGGAACTCCTCAACAACGCCCACTTCATGAGCGACATGCGCACGCTCTACCTCGCCGACGGCGCCGACGCCGTGCCGCAGGGCCTGCGTGAGGAAACCGTGATGGGCTACGTCCTTCGCGACGGTCCCCGCTGCAAGAAGGCCTTCGCCGAAGGGCGCGATCCGACGGAAGAGGAAATGGACCGGGACGCCGAAGTCGCCAACGCCATCATCATGCAGATGGTGCAGGCGGCGCAGCGCGAATTCAAGGCGCCCGAAGCCGAGGCCGCTCCGGCCGCCGCGGCGGAAGCCCCGTCCGAGGCCCCCTCCTCGGAAAAACCCTCGGAATCGAACTGACGTTCCGAAAATCACGACGACGCGCAGGGGAACCTCCCCTGCGCGTCGGTCGGTAGAGTATTCTTTATGACGAAGGCCGTTCTCGAAAGGGCGGCGCTTCGTTTTCTTTTATTCGGGGGGAGTACCGGAATGTCGGAACAAAAACTGCCTACTTTGGACATGGAATCGGTGCGTCTCTTCGTCACGCTCTTTGAGACGCTCAATCTTTCTCAGACGGCGGAGCGCTGCATGACGAGCGTCGCTTCGGCGAGCCGCGTGCTCTCGAAACTGCGCCTCATCTTCGGCGACGAACTCTTCACGCGCTATCACCTCGGGATGCTGCCGACCGCGCGGGCGCGCGAAATCGAGCCCGTTCTGCGCACGATGCTCCTCGACTACCAGCAGCTTCTCTCGGGCGCCGGCCGCAGCTTCAATCCGGCGGAACTCACGCGCACCTTCCGCGTGGGTGCGGTCGACTACGGCGTCTACAACTATCTCGTACCCGCTCTTCCCGCGATCGTCGCGGCGGCGCCGCTCGCTTCGGTCGACTTTCGTCCGCTTGACGTCAACATCGGGATGCAGCTCAAATCCGGGGCGCTCGACCTCGCCGTCTATCCGACGCACGAAAACGATCCCGACATCCGCTCGCAGCCCATCTGCCGGGACGCGGTCGCCTACGTGGTGCACGCTTCGCACCCGCTCGTCGAACTCGCGCGCACCAGAACGCTGCACGAATCCGACATTCTGCGCTACCGCTTCGTGAAGACGAGCCTCATTCCCTCGCAGAATGTCCAGCCCGAAGATCCCTTCATGCCGAATCAGTCCGACATTCCCTACCGGTCGCTCGAAACAGCCGTCTGGGTGCCGTACTTCACGCAGGCCTTCGAGTGCCTGCACGGCACGGGCCTCGTCGCCATGACGGGCCTGCAGCTCGCCGCGCGCCGCATCGCCGAGGGAGGCGACTACGTGATTCTCGGCAAGCCCTCGCGCATTTCGGACTACACGCCCCACTTCCTCTGGCACGTGCGCGTCGACAAGGATCCGGCCGTGCAGTGGTTGCGCGGGATGTTCCTGAGCGAAAAGGGACGCTTTGTCGATCCCGACGACTATCAGTCTCTCGAACCTTGACGGCATCGCCTTTCCTGCCCGCCCGCCGAACCCGCTTCGATCCGGGCGCCCATCGACACGGTTTATGCGCAGGGCGGCGTCAATCCCTACGGAAAGTTCTTCACGGGTTGCTCCTCCCTCCGAAAAACGACGCCGTCTTCAACGCGCCGATCGGGAACGTCACGTTCGAGCCGGGTGCCCGCACGAACTGGCACAAGCACTCGGGCGGTCAGACTCTCCTCGTCATCGCGGGCGAAGGCCGCTATCAGGAACGCGGCAAGCCCGCTCAGGTGACCAGAAAGGGCGACGTCGTGCGCATCGCCCCGAACGTCGAACACTGGTACGGCGCGGGGCAGAGCCTAAATTAGGCCGTAACGCTTGAGGTTAGGTACGCGGCTCTGGTCGCGTACCTTCCTCTGCGAACAAAGCGTTCAAGTCAAATTCATCAATCTGAAATTCAAGTTTGGCAGCCAATTTTTGCACAGCCTTCTTGATCGGCGCAATCGTCCATTTTCCGTCAATCTTGGTAGCCGTAATCTTTCCGAGAATAAGTCGCAGATCTTCAAAAGAAATATTTTTATCCTCGCCAATTCGAGTTATATCTGCCATGCAGTCCATCGCCATAGTTGCTGACAGGTGATTCAGAAACAACCAGGCTTCCTGGCTAATACGGTCTCGCATGTAGGACGCGTCAAAATCCAAACTTGCCCCATAGATCTTGAAAAACTGCTCGATTGACTGACGTTGCTTGTAGGTTCGGTAAACCTGATGACTGTTCAGATCAGTGCGGTTCGTCCGCAAGGTAACGGTCCCCATCTCAGGAATGTCTTGAAGCACTTTCTTTATGTCCCTGGGCTGCAAGAGATCCATTTGCTCTTCGGTTAGTTTTCCAACTCCCTTTTCTCTGCGCTGCAGTTCTTTCTGAACCTTTGCGTCATTCTGTTCATTCTTACGCTCCGTGCGCTCTGCGGCATCGGCAAGCTCGTTGGCGTAAAGTTGCGTGTCGAGGTAGACGAATACCTTGAACCCATTTCCTTCGATTTTGAAGGATTTAATTGCTCGTCCGTTGTACATAAACAGATCAGAGAAGCAATCATCCGTCAAAGGCAAATAGGGCTCAACCAATTTACTGCCACGCTTAATTGGAATTACGTAAGAGAGTTTCTTTTCGGCCAATGCATTAAAATCTTCTTCCGATGCAAACCCCTTGTCGGCTATTACCGTGTACTGACAACTAGAAATTCCAGACTCTTCCAGAACATCAGAAAAGGCGCTGATATCCGGTGTGCTGCCGAGGAATTGCTTGTAGTAGACGGGCATGCTGGTGTCGTTGCCGAGCGTGTAAACGTACAGCAGATTAACCTGCGGCTTGAAGCGACGCTTTGAGTCGTATCCAAGTTCCGCCAGCTCCATTGTTTTGGACGACGTAATCAATCGGTGACCGTCAAAAAGAATAAAGACGTCTCGCTTGTTTACGTCTTCCCTCATGAAGCGTGAGATGGTCTCACGCCGTCGCCCTAGAGTTTGCAACAAAGAAGAATTGCTCAGCGGATCGAACGAAAGATCGGGAATCAAGTGTGCAAGTAGGCTTGTCTCGTAGTGTGCCTGTAGCCGACGGAATCGCGGTTCCTTAATGGCTCGAAGAACGGCTGCGACATAGAGCTTCTCCCAAAGGTCAGGAAAAAATTCCTTCAGACGTTCACGCAACGACGCCGTACGTTCCCAGAAATAAAGCACAGCACCGGCTTCGACAACGTCGGAAATCTGACCAACGGGAAAGGTTTTCTTCTCATCAACAAGTCTCCGTTTCGTGGCAACAAGACCGTCGGACGTGATTTTGCCAAGGCATTTCCCGGAGATTTTTCGGCTGCGTTTAATTGCCGGATCGTATTTGCTAAATCGTTCGTAGAGGTACCAGTTGTTCCCGATCTTCTTGATCTCGGTGTTTTTCTGTCGCGGAAAATTCAACACATAGTCCGGTTTTTCAGTCATTTGGAGCCTCAGATATGCCAACCTATCAGGTGTGTTATTTTATAAGAAAACGAGGTTGCGCGCAACCTCGTTTTCTTAAGTCAGACAGCCTTTTACCCAAAGCTGCCGCTTACAAAGGAAGTACCTAACTCCAAGCGTTACGGTATAAACAACTCGGTCCGTTGAGCCCGTTGTTTTGCGACAATTGCGATCCAATCGATTGACCTACAATGTAAAGAAAATAGGCAACCTGCAATCGGCTCCTAAAGCCCTTCGGATCAAAAAATATGACAACCAGGGAGATCTGGGACTACTTGTACGCGACGCCGTACACTCTTAAAGAAGGTGAGCATGTGAGCGACATGCTTGGTTGGCGTCGCGCCCGCGCGGCGTTGCAGCGACTTCTCTTTCCCACCTTCACGGTGCTCACAACGGAGCGCGGCTGTGCTGAAGCGTCGCTCATGATGCGAGTGGTGTGCAAGGAAATCAAACGACAGCCGGACCATCGAACGCTGCGCGATCTCGAAATACTTTTCGGGCTTGCTCTCGAGGTGAAGCATCCTGACGAGAATCCGTTCGGTATTCTCAATGTCGAGCGCATTCGTGCGTATAGAAAGAGTAAAAAAGCTCCCTTCAAGGCTTCGAAGGAATACCACCACAATCTCGGCTACGGGATCGGCCCGCACTATGCGAGCGCGTTGAGGCGCTTCAACTTGATTGACGACAACGATGGTCCAATCTTGAAAGGCTCGTCAGAGCGACGCGCGCTCTCAGAAGTGCTCGGACTCACGGGGCCTAAGAAGAACGTTAATACCATCGTGGAGGTGGCACGAAACTGGCTTAACGATGGCGTGACCGAGCAAGAACTCGCGAAACTTTACGCTACTCTTTGGCAACCGGTGGCACCGGAGACGGACAAGAGGGAGTCGTGTTGGCGGTCCTTTCTGCTTAAGGACGAGTACTTTCAACGGCCCGAGTATGCGCGTTTACGTGCGATCGCGAACTTCACATTTGGGGATGAGGTATACCAAGTCGTCGATGCGGACGCACTTCGACGGAGTGTCTATCGCAAAGCATGCTCGCGTATGAGTGACGACTCTCGAGAACTTGCATCGATCATGAAGACGCGTCGGGCTTTTGAAGTGGTGGCAGGGGTAGCGGACTTCTGGTTGGATGCACTCATCTCGTTTTCGATGGAAGGAGATGCCCATAAAGTCGATGAGGGACTTTCGCACAATCCTGCATCGAATGTTGTCCCGCACACGTCGCGCAAGCTCAAAGACTTCGAGCAGCGTTACGCTCGAGCACTTGACGCAATCCTCTCGAAGCTGGACGTGCACCTTCAAACGATCGAGGGTGTTGATCGTCCCGAAATATATGAGATGCGCGCTTTTGTGGCAAGCATTCGTGAGCGAACTCCAAAGAGCAAGTTCGTTTGCGCGACGCTCGAGGCGATTCTTGAGCGCCATTTACGTGAAAAGGGCTACCGAGCGAGTGTTCGTTTGGGGGCGGATGGCGAACTCTTCTTTTGCGGACGCGTGCCGGAATACTTGGGACGCTCGACGAAGCTTCTGGAAAAGCTCGAGGCAGCTTCGGATGGAGACGCGCTTCTCAAAGGTTTTTCAGAACTCGACGACGAAGTTCCGACACAAACCGATGTGGACTTCAAGGAATTCGTCTCCGACCTGTCTGTATGGGACGTGTTTGGAAGGTGGTTTGGCCTGTTCAATAACAAATTGAGAGAGCTTGTATGAAGAAAGCCTCAAAGGCGCGATACGACTCGCTCGCGGCCGTGCTTGAGGAGATCGGCAATAAAGGCGCGATGGGCGCTGTGGTGGCTGGTGTAGTGCTGACATATGAGTTTGATCCCGATTCCGTGAGAACGCTCGCTTACCAGGGGTTGCTCGCATATGATGCCCATGCCGAATGCGACGAGCCTTTACGTTGGGCAGGCGCTTTTCCCGTTGCACTTTTTTTCGATCCCAAGCGTGCCCGTAGTCTCGGACGTACCCCCGGAAACGTTGAGATCCACTTTGCTGCGCGTGAGGGTTGGGGGGCACATCACCCAAAGGCCTACGCGCTTGCGTTGCGGGATGGAGGTTTCGAACTCGTCCTCGGCAGCTTCAACCTCACTTCTTCGGGCGTGTACGAGAATCGGGAGCTATTGTTGCGCTTTTCGCTGCCTGGCGAAAAGGACGGGGAGCCCGATGTCGAAGCGCTTCGGATGCACCTCGCCTGGCGAGATTTTTTAAAGAGCACCTACAAGGCGACGACGCATTCTCCTGCACTCGATGATTATCTGAAGCGCCTCGACGCCCGACTCGATGCATTCGAGTCGGAACTTGCTCTCAACGACAACGTGTCGTCGCTTCGTTTTGTGTCCTCGGGATACCCGGTATTTCCAAACGGATTCGAGACGCTTCGAGAATATGCCGCAGACTTGGATCTCAAACCCACGCGGCTCCTCGTTATCTCACCCTTTTTCGACGATCCTAAGCGACACGGCAATGGTGCGCTCGAGCGCTTTTTTGACCGGGAGGATGGTTTCCCTACACTTGAACGCGTTTCGCTGTTTTCAAGTCAGAAGTGTTGGAACCCGTCTTACTTTAAGAAGGTCGAGCGCCTCGCTTCGAACCCTGAGCAGGTTCGCTGTTTTCAGATCCCAAAGGATATTTCACATAGTGAAGCCGAAGCGTTGGATAAACACTTCGGACAGGGAGAAGGCGGTATTCGGAATGCGTTGAAAAAGCGACATTTAACCCGTGAGCTTCATGCTAAGGCAGTGGTGCTCGTTGATGAGAACGGACTGGGATTGCTTTATGCAGGGAGCGCTAACTTTTCTGCAAAGGCTTGGTTTGGAGACAATGCCGAAATGGGCGTTGCGGGAAAGATTTTCCTCGGTGCGCTCGGCGAAGATTGGGACAAAAATCTCGTGAAGGCGCTCTTGGGCGTTTGTCCGGAAAAGGTGCCGCTCCAGGACGACGCGCCGTTGCCAGAACCGGATCCCGATGATGAAGATGGGGCAATCCAGGCTTTGCCCAAGTGGCTCGAGAGCGTGACGCTCGCAAAGGTTGATGTGCTCGATGCTAATGCGTCGGGCATGAGCCCAAAATCTGGCGACTGTGGTGAGGCTCCTCCTTTTGCGCGCTTTCTATATCGGGTGCATCGTGAATCGTGGGGCGATGCGCGTGAAGCAATTGGGCGTTTTAAAGCGGGCGAAATTGACGTGACACCGAACAAAAGCGTTGGCGTGCAGGATGCGAACGGAACGCCGGAGGCTCTTGCGAGCGACCCCCTGACGCTGCACCAAGTTGAGCTTGTCCTGCGAAGCACTCGATCGCTTGCTTGGCTACCAACAGGGGCCGAGGCCGAAGATGTGCGGCCCATTCCCTTCAACGTCGACCCAACCGTAGGCGTTCGGGCGGAGTGGGCAGCAAGCGTGACCGTTGATGTGAGCGAGGCTCTCACTTTTTTGCGCGCGCTTCTGGAGGGTGAGCGTCCCCGGGTACGTACGGATCCTACTGACGGTAGTGGAACTGAAACGGATCTTCCCGACAATCCTCGTGATGGCAAGATAGCAGCCGACGATGTCATGCGTCCAAGTCTCACGCATGTTATGCGCGAGTGGATATCGCACCTCGATCGGCTTGAAAGCGCACTTTTCGACGAAAAGGGGAGAGCAATCGGTGTTCGATCGGATTTTTACATCTACCTAAGCGAGTATGCCAGGCGACTCGCCGCGCCCCGACCACGCATAGCCGACCACTCGATCGCAGGCGTACCACAACGTTTTGCGTTGGCTGAGCTCCTCGGCGTGGTATCACGCTATGCGTTGGCGACGGTGCACGATAGTGGATGCGAGCGTGGGATTGAACCTGAAGACGCGGCGCGTATTTGCGACATTCGCGAGCATCTTATGACCTTGTGCAAGGATGACTCGACCGATTGTGAGCGGAATGTAATCGAAGGATATTTCGCACGCATCGACAGGCTCCTGCTGCGTGCGGGCGTGATCGGAGGTACGACGGATGCATAAAACGAATATTCCCAGTGTACTCTCAGAGCCGAGATCGTTGCCTGGGACTGAGTTGTTGCTCGAAATCTACAAGCGACAGATGAGGGAGGCGAGTGAACTCTTACAGGCACTCAAGCGAGCACCACTGCAGCTTGTCGCGGACGACGTAGGTACGGGGAAGACCTGGGTCGCCATGATGGTGATCTTTGCGCGCCTATATGAGGCGTTGGGTGCTGCAAAGTGTTCCAACTCAGGAGCAACGGTCAAGCCACAACGTGCGATCGTGATTGCACCCACGCGTAGCGTTCAATCTAAGTGGGTAAAAGAGCTAAGGCGTTTTACCACGCAATGCCTCTCAGATCCCGGCGGAGTGGGCGTCAATTTAATCTCATCTCGACAAGACTTTCTCGAGTTATATGCGAACGATACGCGCGGTGTAGGTAGACCGTGTTCGCGTTTTGACAAAGTGCTCGCGGGACCTGCACCTTTGCGACGCTTGTTGGGGTGTCCTGAGGGGCGCCGGGCATTCGTTGTGTACCTGCACGACGAATGCATTGAGCAGGGCTGGCGAGGCGAAAGGAAGCTTGTTGAGGGATGGAAAAATACAGTAAACGCATACCCCGCCTATCGAGCTGCTTTTCGAGCGGTGCTTCCTCAGGGTGAGGTGCTTACACTCGCGGGTGAGCTTTTGGCATACGGCCGTGCACGCGGTCGAAAGAATTGGATGGACTATCCCTACGACGCTGGTGCGGTGACGTCCGACAAAGCAGGTCGCGGTCACTTTACCACGCGCCTGTTGGATTTGAACTCATTTGTCTTTGCAACGAACGTTCCCAAGAAGCATGCTCAGGAGCGCATCGACCGCATCGTTTGCACTGTTTCAGCTCTATGGCGGGCGCACGAGCGCCGCTCGAAGAAGCAAGGGCACACTGATCGTAGACCCTCGTGTGAATCAGCGACTGTGTCCAACTTCTACAGGCGTATCTCTGCTTGGCTTGAGTCTGAACCGGGAAAACGTGACGAGTGGACGAAGATCGTTCCGGGGCTTCTTGCACGCATCCTGCACGTAGGACTCGATCCTGATCGCTTCTCGACGTTCAAGTGCGCACTGAAGATGGCCTCAGACGGCGACTCGATAGTGCGATTTGAGGAGGCTGAGCGCGAACTCGCATCCGACATCCCGATTGAAATGAATCAAGCGATGTGCCTAACGAATGACCTCGAGGCTTTTTCGCGGCGCGTTGATGCGTTAGTTCGTGCGAGCGACGGACGACGAACAAAACCGATCGTCCTGGGGCATTCGAAGCTGAACCTTTACTCGCCTTCGGGAGTTTTTGAGGATCTCGAAGATTTGAGGCGCGAGGCAAAGGACGTTGCCGACGCAACGTTCGAAGATTTAGCGAAGTTCGTTGCGCCGGTCTATAAGGCAAACGCTTCGTGCAAAGTGCTTGAGTATGTCGCTCGCATGTTATGCGAACTAGCGGCTTTTGAAAACGCCCCCGATCGGGTGGGCAGCGTTTTTTGGAAAGAAGTACGCAAGACCCGAATCGTGGACGTCGTCTACATGCGGGATCTTAATGTACCCGGTGAAGTTCAGCAAAGGTTGGGCGAATCAATTTCGATCGCGGTAGTGGACGAGGCGCACAATTGGCATCTAGGCAACAACGGAGCGAAAGGGTTTCGGACACTGTTGCGCGGTCGTGTCGAGCGCTCGCTTCTCCTAACTGCGACGCCGCTTCAACTTAGAGAGACCGAATTGAAGCGCATTTTCGAGACCGTGCTTCCTGATCGTTCTGAAGCGACGAACAGCGATTTTTGGCGGGCCTACGATACGCTCTTTGATAAAAATGGGGTAACCACGGGCTTGAGAATGTTGCGCGAGAAAAGCAAAAAATTCGAGCAGGAACTTCTGACGCTCGCCAAGAACGACGAGGCCAAGGAGTCGCTCGAGCGTGCCGTTGCTCATGTGAGCGATGGTGCGACTTCGACTGAAAAATCGCGCGTTTGGTCGGCGCTCGCCGGGAGGGGAGACCCGGGCGGATTGCATACAGACGTGCTCCGCGCGGGAAAGTACCCTGCCGTGCGTGAGCTCGCAAAAGCGGCGCTTTGTTACAAAGAGGCGCAGGAGGCGATTCTCAAGCAGCTTCGTTGCATGGTAGTCAAAACACGTTCAAGTAAATTTTTGGACAACGAAAGTACGATTCCGTCGAGGCGGTGGTATGTTGGTGTCGAGACCGACCGAGGCGTCGGGATCGAGCTTCCAAATGCGGTCGAAGCCGCGCTTCGCTCGAGCGAACTTCACGCGGCATCGGGGCTCGTCCCCGATGATGCGTACCTCTGGACGAACCTAATCGGGATGCGACTCACAACGTTCGACGGTTCAGTTGGTGCGCGCACACGGCCTCATCTGTTAATCGGACTTCCTTCGAGTTACAAAGCACACAAAGAAAGTGCTCAGGCAAGGGGACTGCAATCCACGAAAATTGAGGTGTCCGAAGAGGATGTAGTGACTGATCGGGCATTTTACGCGTCGCTTCTCCATAAGATGTTGAGCATGCCGGCAAACAGTCACCCCAAGGTCAGGCGCACTGTCGATATCGTGATCAAGGCATGGCAACGCGGTGAGAAGACGCTCGTTTTTGCCGAGCGGCGCGAAACCATCGCAGAACTCGAACGGTGCATCAGAGCTGAGCTCGATCACCAGCTTCAGGGCGAAGTCTCGCTCAAGTCTCTTGTTCAGGAGGCATTGGAAAGATTGCCGTCGCCGTTGGGCGTGCGAGAGGTGATTGGAGCGACGTTGGATGCGGCGCAACGCTTTTACAGAACAAAATTCGGTTTGGTTGAGAACGAAAGCGTTGACGCCTGGCGTTGCGCACTGCTCGAGAGCAACCGCGTGCCGCTTAGCCAAGAGAACTATGACGCGCGCGCGGCATGGATCGTCTTGGAGGCTTTGAATTTCGCGGCAAGTGGCTCGGGCGAAAGAGTCGGGAAGGCGATTCACAACAAGCTCTACGCACTGAGAAACGAAAGTCGTCTGGATCCAAACCATGAGGGGATGGAGATCAAGCTCTACGATGCCGTGCGAACGGTGACGGGCGACACAGAAAACCGGAACGTTCTTTTGGAAACTTTCAATTCTCCGTTTCCGCCGCTCGTGCTTGTTTGCTCGACCGTAGGACAGGAGGGCGTCGACATGCATCGCTTCTGTCGCACGCTCGTGCTGCACGATCTCAGCTGGAACCCCGCGAAATTGGAGCAGCGCGTCGGGCGACTTGACAGGGTGGCATCGCTTTCAAGCGTACGCAGAGAGCCTGTCGAGATCTTCGTGCCATACCTCGCTGAAGGGTATGACGCGTGGAAATTTCGCCGTGTGTTGCGGCGCGCGGAAATGCAGGAGGCGCTCTTTGGGATCAACGAGGGTGCACCCGAGTGCGTCCCCGATCGAGATGACGAGTTGGACGAGACGAAGTGTTTGAAGGAAGATCAAGACGCGGAACTCGAGCGTCAAACACTGGAATGGCCGGTACTCGGCAACCTTATGCGGCGGTTCTTCGAAATGGATCTGTCGGTGAGCTCTCGCTCGAAGACGGGGGGGCACATTTTGCGGCCGCTGTCAATGGCCTGGCGGTAAATAAAAATGGATATGAAGGGGCGCGTTGTCTGACTCAAAGGTGGCGCCTTCACCCT
>ERZ791680.107-NODE-107-length-99234-cov-6.994858_pt1 | contig 99234 bp, 99 predicted proteins | sample MGYA00510051_ERZ791680 | MGnify/ENA primary metagenome ERZ791680 (study PRJEB30046, sample SAMN00715238) | human gut metagenome | study: EMG produced TPA metagenomics assembly of the A metagenome-wide association study of gut microbiota in type 2...
TAGTAAGAGTCCATTAGAGAATAGTAAGGCTAGTAGAAACAACATGCTTATTCATCTAATTCAGCAGAGATTAAGTGATGTTGAAACCTTTGGTGATAGATATACCCCTGGTGGATTTAGTAATGCTTCAAAGGCAGCTAGAATGATGAGGGAGTTAATGTTTGGTAATGTAATTGCTGACCACAACTCTAGCACTGTTGACCTTTCTAGTATTAATAGAGCTATAGATGAAGGTAAACTGGAAGACCCAGAACCTAACTATGACCCTAGTGACCCTATGACTATTGTTACTTACAATCAGCAGAATAATGTTGCAGGTAAGCTGATTGGTATATTTGCTAATCAGAATACTAATCATGCTTTTGCATCTTTGATGGAAGAATTCTATTTGAAAGAAGCTATCTCATTTGCAGGCAAGACTTATGCAGACTTATTACACAATAGTGAGATAGATACAAGTTTGAATGTTGCTGAGTTCTTAGCTGCATCAGTAGATGCTGTTAAAGACCCTGTACTTAACTTCTTGAACTTGAATACTGTTACTGCTGATGCTGGTGCAATGTTAGCAAGACTTGGTTTTACTACTGAGGATATCGGTTTGTTATTCAATCAGCCTATTATTAAGGATATATGTGAATACAGCTTTAATAATGGTATGTCTGATATTAACTCTGTGATAGATAATGTATTAGATACTTATGAGGTTGATGGGGAGTTAAATAAAGTTGTGCCTGAGGAGCTTGATAGAGAACAATTGGCATATAACATTGTTAGAAGTGCTAATGAGGATAAGAAAGACCTAATGAGAGATGATGAGTTTGTTGAAAGACAGATTCATGTAGCTGACTTATTCAGAAAGATACTTGAGGCAAGTAATGATGTTTCTCAGTTTGTTAGAAACACTAAGTTTACTGCATCTAATGCTGTAGGTTCTACATTTGGAGATGCTTATGCACAACAGATGAAAGTAGCTGCTTATGTTAAGTCATTTACAAAAGCTGATGCTCTCAAGGTTGAGATGAAAGTAGCTCAAGATATTAATGCTCCTATGAATAATGAAGTAGGAACATTATCTATGAATGACCAAGAGTACATGGAATCTTTACTTGAGAATCCTTTTGCTTATGAACAGGCTATGTATGATATGAATAGAAAGGCTGAGAAAGTAATCAATAAATTCTATCCTTATAATACTAAAGCCTATAAAGAAGCTAGAGAAGGAATAGCTGCATTTACTAGAAGTGGTTTGCTTGATGCAGAGACTATTAATAGTATTCACAGTGACTTAATGGTATTTATGTTAAGTCAGCAAGAGAATAGCTTATTTAATGGTAATATGCCTATTAATGCAGCAGGTGAAGAGGTTACAGCTAGAGAATACTTCACAGAGATATTCCCTGAAGGTTTATTCAATATTCTTGAAGCTAATCCTACAATGAAGTCTATGCCTATATTCCAGTATATGCAGTTTGTTACTGATGAAAAGACTGGTAAAGTAAGCATGAATATTCAGGATATAGGTGGTTTAGCACCTTATCAAAAGGATGAAATTAAAGAGAGTTGGGGAGACTTATTAAGGAATGAGCAGACTGCTGAATTGGCACAATCTCTGTTCTTGTATAACTATTACAAGCTTGGCTTTACTTATAGTCCTATGGCATTTATGAACTTAGCTCCTACAGAAGTTAAGTTAGCTGTGCAAGTGGGATATGATTATAATGGCAATCCTAAATCTTATGTTGACTTTTTAAATGATGTACAAAAGAGTAGGATTGGTGTTAATAATCAAGAGTTTGCTAAACAGTATTTACTTAATCATTTAGATAATAACAGACTAGTATTTCATCCTAAAGGAAGAAATGGTAGACTTATAAGTAACTTAGCTTTTAGTGATGGAGTAGCTGTAAGCAGCTTTACTCTTGATGTAAAGAAGTTAGGTAAAGAAGGTAATCCATTCTTATTACCTAGTGAAGAGAAAGGAGTATCTTACTTTAGACCTGTTATTGTTATAGATGATATAGTATATATGTGTGATAGTAATGATGTAGTATTTAATGCCAGTACTACTGGAAGTATTAACTATTATAAGGTTGATGCTTTAGGTGAATCTGGAAAGTCTTTACAATATTCTTCCAACTCAATGACAGTAAGTACAATAGCTGATACTGAAGTTCAAGAGGATGGTAATACATCAGTTGAACCTGAAGTAGTTAATACTGTAGATACTAGTATGAGTACAGAAGAATTAGTTAGACAGGCTACTGATTTAGCATTAAAAGCTGATAATACCTTAGATAAGGCATTAGTGATTGAGATGTTAAATAAGGCTAGTGTAGAAGATTTAATTGATACTATTGAGTCATTGAAAGCTCAAGCTAATAATGTAACTGACCAAGAAGGTAATAAGATTTGTTAATATGGATAAGTGTAGTATAATTCCAAGAGTAAAGAATAGTAAAGGTGAATTTGTAGAGAGTGACTTATTTAAGTCACTCCTACATTACACTAATGACAGAGAGATATCTAAGCAGTATTATGCTGTAGGTACTAGTCCTGAGTTCTTAAGTAGAGTAGCTAATGAAGCTAAGTTTGATAGTAATGGCGAGATAACCTTTCAATCTCTTAGGCAGCTAACTAAGCTGAATCTAAGTGATGAGAAGGTTAAACAAACCTTGAATAAAGACATTGGTGCTGGTGTATATGATTACAATGAAGCTGTACCTAAACTACAGTCCTTTAATAGAAGTAGCCCATACAATGATAAGTATATGGCTACTATTATTAATAAGGATAATGGTAAGGTTGAATTAACTGTAGTCAATAAGAACAACACTAATGTAGCTCAGTTAAATGATAACATAGCTAACAGAAGTCTACAAGAGAGAATTAAGTTCTACTTAAATAGAGCTGGTGTTGATTATAGTTTCCTTGATGATAGTGAGAGAATTAATGGTAGATACAGTACTGTCAATGCTACTAAAACTGCTGATAGTCTCTATCAATTAATTAAGGTAGCTAATAATGAACAAATAGATAGTAGTTTATCTGAAGAAGCTGGCCACTTTGCTGTAGGTGCATTAGGTAATTCTCCACTAGTTCAAAGACTTGAGAGATTGTTAACTCCTGATGTACAGAGAGTTATAATGGGTGATGAATATAACACTATTGCTTATAGAGATAATCCTGCAAGAGAAGTTGCTGGTCATCTAGTAGGCAAGGCTATTAATGGCGAGATAGATAAGAGAGCTTCATGGCAGAACATAGTCAATAGAATAGTAGGTCAGATTAAAAGAGTCTTTAATAACATCACAGGTAATGAAATAGCTAATGCTAAATTAGAGGCAGTAAGAACTGCTGATGCTATTGCACAAGGCTTTATGTCACCTAGTTTCCAGGGCACTGTTGAAAATGCACTTGAAACCCAAGAGACACTGTATAGTGCTAGAGACTCTGTTAATGTTGCTACCTTCAAGTCTGTTTTAAATATACTGAGAAGTCAAACATCACAGATGAGAGCTATTGATAAGTCTCTTTATAATAAGTACAATCAATTAGCAGGTCAAGTTGAAGCTGGTAGAACCAGTAGTCAACCATCACTATTTGCAGACTTAATTGCTGTAGATGGTATTACAGAAGCTATGGATTTAATGGTTGATACTGTACCTGAGATGATTGCTAAGTTAGCTAAAGTAGACTTTAATGTAACTAGTATTACACCAGAGAATGCAGCTTTATTAAGAGAAGTAGGAACCTTTGTTGCTAATGCACAAGCTATTCTTAAAATAGTAAAGGATGCTACTACTACAGAAGACTCAAGACTTAGATTACAGAATGTCAATGAAAGCACAATAACTCAACTCAAGGCTCTTAGAAGAAATCTTAATGAGGCTATTAATGGTGATAATAGATTACTTAATACTCTTGAAGTTAAACAGAGAGAGTTCTATCTTAAGTTCCTTGAAGATGCTATGGGTTCTACTTATGTAAATAGAGCAGCTAGAGTAATATTTGATTGGAAGAAAGGTCAAAGAGGTCTTAGATGGGTTAGTGCTGAAAAGATTCCTATTGAAGATTTACTTAGATATATGGAGAAGGATATTAGTATTCATGAATCTATTCTAGCTTCAATGTCAAATAACTCTGATGTTATTGGTCAATTAGCTGATAGGACTGTGAAGTTAGCTAATAAGTATGCTGATGATATGACTATTCAGACTCAAGATAGACTAAAGATACTTGAAGGTGATTTACATAGCATAGGAGAGAAGAATACAGATGCTTTCTGTGAGATAAGTCCTAGAACTGGTAAACTAACTGGTAACATAGTATCACCTTATGTTTGGGGAGACTATGAAGATGATTGGTTACAGTTTAAGAAAGAATGTAGAGATGACTTCTATGCAAACAATCCTAACCTTGAAGGTAAATCAGACTTTGAGAAGAGTCTACTATGGGATCAATACTTTAAACCATTAGTTAAGTCTTGGCATAAACAGCACTCTCAATGGAATCAAGTTGAACAAAGATGGTATCCTAATGATACTTATTTAAGTGAACAGTATGAGAAAACTATTAAGGGTACTCCAAGAGCTGGATGGTTAAGCAAGTACATGAATCTTAAAGCTGAATTAGATGGATTTCTACCTGATGGTAGTACTAATATCTATAGAATGCCACAGTTCAAAGGTACTACTATGAATAAAATCAGAAATAGAAGAATGACTGAAGGCACTGGAAAGGCTATTAGTTATACTCTAAGAAGAAACATGGCAGATACCTTTGTTGAAGATAGTGAAGACAGAGACTTTGGTAGTGATCAAACCTATAATACAATAGAGGAAGATATGTTCTCTAATCAACTTGAATTTGAGAAAGAGAAGTTAAACAGAGTTCCTATCTATGGTATTAATAAGTTAAGAGATAGTGCAGAGTTAAGTACTGATTTATTTCAATCTACTTTAGCTTATGCTGGGATGGCACATACTTATGCAGGCATATCCAGTATTGCAGGTACTCTTGAGATTGGTAAAGATGTCTTGAAGAGAAGAGCTGTAGGAGGTATAAGGGCAGAGTCTGAAAGAGATGAAACTTCCAGAGCATTTAAAAGATACCAGAAGTTCCTAGATAAACAGGTGTATGGTATTAATACTACTAAAATTAAGATAGGAAAGAAAGTAGTACTTAATAAGGTAGTAGGATTCTTCACTGGATTAGCATCAAAGTTCTTCTTAGGTGGTAATGTATTAGGTGGAGCTGTTAACTTAGGTACTGGTTCTCTTGAAATATTCAAAGAGGCTTTATCAGGAGAATTCTTTAGTGTTAAAGACTGGGAAAGAGCTAATATAACTTACTGGAAGAACTTACCATCTAACTGGTTACATGCTGGTGATGATGTTAAAGAAGATAAGGTAAGTTTGTTCATTAGACAGATGAATGCTCTTAATGAAAATAAGAAGAAAGAGAGAGATTACTATACTAATAAATCTAAGTGGGTTAAGTTAAATCCAGTAGGAGAGAACCTATTCTTACCATATAAATGTGGTGAACACTATATGCAGACTATGGCATTTCTTGCTACAGCCAATGGTACTAAACTCATTGATGAGAATGGAAATCCTATTAGTCTATACAATGCTTATCAAGTAGTTAACATAGATGATAGTAAGCCTAATTTAGGTAAGACTCTTCAAATGAAACAAGGTGTCAGAGTACTAGATAAAGATACTGGGGAATTAAAACCTTGGAGTATTGAAGATGAATCTAAGTTTATGGATAGAGCCAGAGAAATTAATAACAGAATGCATGGTATCTATAATAATGCAGATAAAGTGGCTATACAACAGAATGTTTATGGTAATGCTTTATTAGCTATGAGGGGTTATGCATTAGGTATGATACAAAGAAGGTTTGGTGTTAATGCTTATAGTGTTGCATTAGGTACTGAAACTGAAGGTTCTGTGAGAACATTAGCTAAGGTAATTGCATCTACATTCACAGACAAAGGAGGCTTTGCTTTAACAGCTAGAGCTATCTTTACTCCAGTATCAAAGACTACTCAACAAATGATGCTTAATGCTGGTTTCTCAGCTAATCAGTATTATAATATGAGAAGAAATTGGGCTGACATGGCTGTTATTGTAGCATTGACTTTACTTAAGATGTTAAGTGCTAAGCCTGATGATGACGATGATGAAGAACCAGACCAAGCTATGGGTTTCTTATATTATGCAGCTAGTAGATTATACAGTGAACAAGCAGCCTTTAATACTCCTTGGGGATTTGTTAAAGAGGCTCCAGTAGTAACTAATATATCTCCTGTTGGATTTAGTTTAGCAACTGATCTAATTAATATAGTAACACTATTTGCTACTCAAGAAGAGTATAAATCAAGTGGTAGTACTTATGAGAAAGGTGACTTGAAATGGGCACATAAAGTTGAAAGAATGCTTCCTTATTGGAGAAGCTACTTAATGATGCAGAATCCATATCAAGCAGCACAGAGTTATCAGTATGGTAGGGCTAATCTTACCAAATAACAATGTTCATATATGCAAAAAAAAAGGCTAGAGGTTAATCCCCCCTAGCCTTTCTTTTTTTTTATACTAGCTATACTTAACTTAGACACTCTTTCTGATGTTGTTTCTCATCTTCAGTCATGCTATTCCAAGACTCTTTAGTATATCCCATTGTTATTGCAGCTTGTCTAACTTCATCACTAATTGATTCCCAGTTATTAGCTGAAGGAGTAACTATAGGTCCTTTCTTAGCTGGTTTAGCAAATCTGTTTTTAACTTTACCCATCTTTAAACCTAAGTTCTTATTAACTGTAGTTTCAGCATCAGGTATTTCTACCTTTTTAACTTCAACCTCAGCTGGTAACATATCAGTAATCATTTGTTTCTCACTATCAGTAAGTTTATCATATTGAATATTTACATTAGTAAATGGTACTACACCTACTTCTTCAAGAGTAGGTTTAGAATCCATATACTCTTCACCATTAGCAAGTAATTGATTACCTTCACTTATTTCATATGCAGTTTTACCATTACCAAATCCTAAAGGAGTAGGATAACTAACATTAATAGGTATAATGTTAAGAGAAGCTACTTTAATACCATACTTATCTTCAATGAACTTCTGATACATTGAAACTTGTTTAGCATATTTCTTTCTTTTCTCATCACTAATACCACTTCTATTAGTCTTCATATCAAAGATATGGAAGTTACCTTGAGTATCATAAGCAAGCAAATCAAGAGTTCCAGCAACAGGTATATCATGTGTTTGACCTTGTGTGTCAGTCACTTTGACAGTACCAGTAACAGTTACATCTCTAGGAATTATTGTAAGACCTTGAGCATCAATATAGTTCTTAAGACCCATTAATTGATTAGCAAACTTTCTCCATTGACTTTGAGATGCATTAGGATAATCAAAATGATAATCATTTAACAATTTACCATCCTCATCAAAAAACTCATCTGCAAAGAAGTCTCTTACAAACTCATCTACTGATGTTCCTATATTAGTTGAAGGTATAATCCAAGGACTAGCAGGGTCAAATCTTTCACCAGCTAGTTCATCAGCTTGAATGATAGAAGTAACTCTAGCATATCTAACTCCATTATTATCTACATAACCTGAGTTATCATCAGCTAATCTTATCTCCTTACTATCTTCAACTATTCTATTAGCTATCTGTTTAGCTTTATCTATAGCAGGATTAGATACAGGTTTAACCTCACCTTTTAATGTAGCACCAGTTTCACTGTCAACAATAGCATCACCTACTTTAACTTGGTCTGTAGCTACAATAACAGGAGTATTAATAGGTTTGCCTTGTGTAGCATTAACTTGATTAGCAACTACTTGTGTAGGTACTGGAGTTCTACTACCATCCTGTTTAAAAGGACTATTAATATCAATACCTCTAATAGTATATTTGAATGAGGTTCTACTAGATTCCAGTATATTATCATCAAATATATCACTAGCATTGCCTAATCTAGCTTTTCTAGCATCATCAGATTCACCTTCTTTAGCATTGAAGTCATTGTAATTAACCTGCCATTTAACAAATGGTTGACTACCATCTTGTCTAAAGTTACCATTATCAAGTATTAAACTCTTAATAGCATTAGCCTTAGTTTCATCAGTCATTGTACCATTAGTTACTCTAGCCATAGGTATAGTATTAACACCATTAGTTAAAACTAATTGATACATTCTATTACCTTCAAGCTTGTCTTCTGTAGGTATGAATGTGTACTCATAACCTTTAGGAACTGTCAGATAGTTACTTAACTTCTTAGTTAAACTTTCACCTAATGAACTTAGTTTAGTAGCACCTTCACCTATTGCAATTAGTGTGTTACCCTCTCTCTTGAATCTAATATCATCACTGAAAGGCTTCTTCTTAAAGAACTCTTCAAGTGTCTTGCTATATCTATAGAGTCTACTGTTAGCCTTTAGTATCTCTTCAGGAGTACCTTCAGTTAATACCTGAGCTATAGGTTGACCTGTTCTAGATAAGGAGTTTTGAGGAGTGGTTACATATAACTCAAACTCAGATTCTCCACCTTTCATATTAGGAGTAAAGTAAGCTAAGTGTATTCTTTCACCCTTAGCATCCTGTGCTACTCTTCTAATATTAGGTAAGATTTTATCCTTAGCTTTTCTATAAATAGCTTGTCTATCTTGTATAGAAAGCTTCGCATCATTCATCTTAGCTCTATCAGAGGCATCCATATCATTACTCATGATAGTATGTATCAGAGTATTAGGAGTACCTGCCTTAGTATGCTCAGGTGGATTAGCTCTTACATAACCATTAGTAGTAACAACCTTACCATCTTTATCCTTAATCAACTTACCATCTTGTTGAGTTAAAGCTGACATTCTAAGTGGCTCTACTCTAGCAGCACCTTGTGAATTAGCACTAGTTCTAGGCATAAAACCAATAGGTTGATACTTCTTATCATCAATTATAACAGGACCATTGCTATCTTCAACAACTGCCATTATTGGTAAATGATCATTCTCATTATAAGCTTCACCCATCTCTTGCTTAACACCTGCAATAATAGCAGGGTCTGCAATAAACATAATAGGAGTCTTAGGAGTTATATTACCCTTTCTTAAATAGTCATTCATTCTAAAGTTCTTAGAAGCCTGACCTACTACAGAGTTAGGATAGTTATCTACACTGGCTGTAGTTATAAGACCATTATTCCTTCTTTCTTCATCAACTGTACTAGGAGTTGTAGCTCTTTCTTCTTTAGAGTCTGGTTTAACTTCTTTCTTAACTTTTATCTTTGAAGCTACTTGTTTTAACAATGAAGAAGCTCTATCAGAATTATCACCACCTTGTTGAGATTGTACTTGTAACTGATTAGCCTTAGCCATTATAGCTTCACTAAGATTATCAGGAGTTTCATATTCACTATCTCCTAATTCATCAAGTATTTGAGTAGCCTGCTCCTTAACATCATTATAAATATCAGATGCATTGTTAATAATACCTAAACCAATGTCAGCAGCCTTAGCTACTTCCTCATTACTATTAGTTTTAAACTTATCAGTAAGACTTTCTACCTCAGGTTCTATAGTTCTAGTCAGTGAAGGAGTTCTTTCTATCTCACCAAATACACCTACTGACTTAGTAGGTTCAGCAGGAGTATCTTCTTCAAGATTTCTAGATGCACCCATCTCTGGATTAGCTGCTAATTGAGCAAATACTCCAACAGGTTTAGGAGGTTTTGAATCCTCTGTAGTTGTAGGAGCTACTTCCACAGGCTTATTAATAGTTTCTACTTCAGTAATATTCTTATTATATTCCTCAAGTATATCATTTAAAGTCTGTGCAATCTCTTCTACACTAGATGGAGCCATTTGTTCACCCTCAGGTAATCTACCATTAACCTCACCTATGTAATTAAGCAATTCAGAATTACCAGATTCATCAGTTTCAGCTAATACATCAATAGATGCATTAGTAGGACTAATACCTCTGTCTGTTAAGAATTGCATTGAAGTCATGATTACATTCTTATCATTCTCACTTAATGAGTTAAACTTTTCATTACTATCAAGTTGGTCAAATATACCTTCTAATGCCTTATTATCTGATATATACCTGTTATAATTATCATTATCCTTGAGTATATTTCTGATAACACTTCTCTCTCTTACATCAGATTCTCTATAAGCTTTATCTAAGTTCTTAACAAAGGTAGAGTAATCACTTACACCATTAAGATATTCATATTTCTTTCTAGTATTATCATTAGATACTTGTTGTTTAATTCTATTAGTAAAAGCATTGAAGCTTGAAGGATCACTAAGTATGCTATTATATTGAGCTAAGTAAGCTTGTTGAGCTAGATTAATTCTACCAGCATCTTCAATCTTATCAATGAAATCACTGTATTGTAAAGTACCTTCTCTTATTACATTATCTATAATAGCTCTTTGTTCCTCACTATACTTAGACTTATTCTCAGGATTAAGTATAGTAGCTCTGTCCACTGGATTGAGAGACATAATGTCTGCTTCACTAAGAACAGTTCCTTCTATACTATTATCTCTTTCTCTGCCTAGTTTCTTGAGTTGTTTATCTATAGTCTTAAGTGCTACTCTCTTAGCTCTAAGTGCAGGCTCTTCATTAACTTCAAGGTTCTTTCTTTTAGTGATATTCTCTATATCTTTCTTAAGTTCATCCTTCTTTTTAGTTAACTCATCATAAGCATTGTTTATCTTATCCTGAGTACCATAACTAATAAGAGCATCTCTCTGTGCTTCACTAAGATTACTTGAAGTGGTAGGGTTAATGGGGACTTTAGATAATTCATCCTCTAACTGTGTAGCTCTTTCTCTCCAAGAATCTACACTCATCTTACCATAAATTAGTGCTTGCTTAGTATCTTCATCAGCAGCATTACCTAACATCTTATCAATGTTCTCAGACTCTTCAGCTATTCTACTCATAGTATTAAGTAGCTTATTAGAGTTCTTCTTTATAGTCTCAAGTATCTGTGAATCATCCTGTTGAATATCTCTATTATTAGGTGCATTCTTAAATTGCTGTATTAATGATTGAGCTAATTCAGAACCATCTTCAGCATTAGCTGCATTAGTTAAGTCAGTCATAAATGAGTTATAATAGTCAGTACCTCTGACCTTTTCAAGCATCATAACATCATTAATAGTCTTACCTAATTCACTGTTTCTATATTCAAACTCATCATTTTTACCTGATGCTTCATCCATAGCCTTAGCCCAATTAAATGTACCAACCAGACCATCATACTTACCTTTATTAGCAGGGTCTTGTATCCAATCAGTCATTACTTGAGCAGCAGTAGCTCTTTCATCACCAAGACTTCTTTGTTCTTGAATAGCTTCATAGATAGGATTTCTATATACAATAGGAGACCTTCTTAAAGTATAATCAAGTTTAGATTCATCTTCCATTCTAACAGCAGGGCCTCTTCTATTATTAATAGTAGGAGTACCCATACCTGAGGCTAATGCACCATAAATACCTGATAAGATAGTCTCTTTATCAGTCATAGCATCACCAGCTGCTCTACTAGCAGCAAATAAGTCATTAGCAAGAGATTCATCTACTGCATTCTTGCCATCACCTTTATATTTATTAGCAATGAAGTTCTGTAAGTTATACTCTGCACCACCTCTTGCAAAGGCATCAGATACACTTTGAAGATACTCTTCAGTAAATTCACCAGCAGGTTCCTGTAATACATTAAGTACCTTGCTAACTTTACCATAATTAGGAATAACTCTACCTGCCTCTACTCTAAAGTCTTGTGGTGTAAATAACCTACCTAATCTACTTCTTCTCATAGCTTCTTGTACAGAAGGAGTTTGAAGACCAGCTTTAAGAGTCATATTAAGTGCTCCATTAATCATGGAGTTAAGACCCATATTATATACACCTGCCTTAGCTGCATTAGCTTCAGCTTTCTTTATAGATTCCTCATATTGAGGAGCATAAGAGTCATATATTTCCTTATATAATCTCTCAAGGTCTTCCTTTGATTGGGGGTTATAACCTTGTTTACTAAGTTCTTCAGGATTCTGAAGTCTTCTATTAAATTCATCATTTACTACTTTAGCCTGATTCTCAGCTACCATTTGCTTAGCATCATCAAGAAATTGTATCTTAGTGTTAAGACCCTCACTAACACCTTCAACAGTACCCACCATTGCAGGAATAACAAAGGCATTAGCCTTTTGCTGAGCTTGTTGTAACCCTCTTAATACTCCATTGACTTTCTCAAGATTATTTAGTGTATTAGCTCTATTAGCTGCAAGAGCTGCACCTTTTAATCCTTGAAATGCCTTATTGGATATAGATGAAAGACCTGCACCAGTTAGCATTGAGGCTATAGTAAAACCTTGTTGATTAACTAATTCAGGTATAGTATTAACACTAAGCAAGTTATCAAGAATACTTCCTTGTTCTTCCTTAGTAGTTCTTATAATAGGTATAGTAGATAATCCACCATTATCCTTAGCTTCTTGAATATTAGCATCAAACAATGAGCCATATTGCATTACATCATTACCATATCTAGTCCAATCATTGTCTATAACATGGTCCATGAAATCAAGGGCTGCATTATCTATATTCTCATTTCTTTCATCACCTATATAGTCAACAGCACCTTTAACCATACCAGCAGCACCAATTAAGGCACCTGCTGTTTGAGCACCCATACCTTTAAAGCCATTCCATATTTTCTCAAATACACTTTGATTTTCTGATGCAGTATTCTGCATCTGTCTTCTAAGTATATTATTAGCTTCTTGTTCACCATAAGCAGACTTAGCAGCATTGTATTCTGCTGCTAGTCTATACTTATCTTCATCAGAGAATGGAAGATATTCAGTACCTTTGTACCTCTTATAATAAGGAGATACATCAGTAGCTATCTTATCAAATTCATCAAGAGCTTTTCTACCTCTTGCAGGCCAGTTGTTATATAACTCAGTCAACTGATTAGCTTGAGTTTGATAGTCTTGACCTTGTTGAAATGCTTTGCCAATACTATCAACCTTCTGTTGTTCTTCATCAGTTTCCTGAGGAGCTTGAAATAACTCACCATTATATAAGCTATCTCTTTGCTCAGGAGTATAACTCTTCAAAGTATTATAGTCTGGTCTATCACCAAACTTCTCTTTAAACTTGAAGTTCTTATACATTCTATCTGTTTGGTCTGGAGTAAGTCCTTCCAACTGTGAAGAATAACTCTTCTCCCAATTCTGTCTATCCTCAGGTGTCAAGCCCTTTAATCCTTTTAATCCTTCCATATTATAATCCCATATTTTCATCAAAATTGATACTACCTGTTACTTGTGGTGTAACAGGAGTAGCCATAGGTAATTGAGAAGTACTTTGCTTAGGCATCAGTACGTAGTCATAGTCACCAACAGCTCTACTCTTATCAGCTTTAACCCTAACCACATCATAGTAATCAAGGTCTATATTCTTCTCTTTAGCTGTCTTCAGCATTTCATCTAAAGCACCTTTAGGTATTTCATTGTAATTGGTTACTATATCACTAGGTTTCACATTATCAAGAGTATAATTACCCCATCCTGATACAGCTTCACTTCTAGTCATACCAAATAAAGTACCTTTTACATCCTTACCTTCTTCACCAGTTCTCCATTTACCTCTGGTATTAGCTATAATAATTGGAGTATCCCCCCTCTTTGCAGCATCTTTTACACCAGCACCTGCAATACCACTATTACCTACATAGTTCTCAACTCTACCATCAGGATATATTCTAAGTGCTTTACCTCCACCAATAACTCTAATAGTTGAACCATCTTGAAGAGGTATTGTAGTCTTATCTTTAGCTGCTTGAGCTTTAGCTAATTCAAATCTTTCTCTATCCATCTCTAATCTAGCAGACTCAGCAGGACTCATAAATGCTCTATTACCTTGAGTATCAAACTTCTGAGTACCAATAGCATCATATAAACCAGCATTGATATAGTCTCTAGCTCTAGTTTGAGTAGCTTGATCCCAAGTATCTAAGCCAGCTTCTTGCCACACAGTATCAGCTACTTGCTTTAATTCACTAGGTGCATTAGGATCATTCATTATAGTCTGCATTACTTGTTGAGGAGTATAACCTAACTGTTGCATTTGCTGGAAATACTGACCACCAAGTATTGATTGATACTGAGGATTCTCCTGTATAGTCTTAGCTAAGTTTGAAGCCATCATACTAGCTCTCTTAGATAACTCTGAACCACTAATAGTATTATAAGTAGCATTAGGGTTATTAATTAAATCATCAAGAGATGCAGTTCCATAGTCAATATTAAACATTAATGAAGGGTCTTTTTGAATAGCTTCTCTTTGAGCTTTAGTTAATTCTTCTCTCTTAGTTGCAGCTACTTCTATAGGAGTAATCTCATTACTGTATCTTCTCTTCATATCTAACAAACCTCTTCTACTCTCTGGTGTTAAACCTTGTCTAGCCAAAAGGTCTGCCTGCTTAGTTAAATCATCAGCATAAGTTTTATATTGAGCATAAGCTATAGGGTCTGATTGCTGATTAGCTAATTTATCCCACATACCAGCTTTAGCTGACATCTCACCTAAACCCTCTTCAATAGCTCTATGTTCAGTAGTAGCTGCTTCAATTGGGGCTAACATCTCAGAATAAGAGAATGGTCTAAACTTTGATCCAATTACTAGACTAGCCATTCTTACCTCCCTTCTTATTACCTTTATACTTTACTTTACCACTTCTAGTAAGATTGTAATTGTATGCAGGGTTACTTTGAATTTGATTACGAATAAATTCTTCTCTACCAACCTCACCTAAGTTATCAAAGAATCCTGTTAGATTAGCTGATCTATTAGCACTAACTCTATTTCTTTCAGCATTTCTCATGTTGTACTCTTCAATAATACCTCTAAGTTGAGCCTCTTTAACACCTTGAGTAGCTGTAGCAGCTTTTAATCCTGCTTCACTATTAAACATATCAGTTTGTCTATTAAATCCTTCAACTCTTTCCTTTTGAGCTTGGTTATACTCTTCAGCTTGTCTAGCAAAGTTGCCTAAGTTCTGACCATAATTATAATCAGCAGCTAAGATACCTGCCATTGCAGTACCTCTATTACCTCCTGCATTATTATTAACAGCTCTTCTAGTAGCTCCAGCACTAGCATCAAGTCTATTAAGATAGAACTCTCTATCTAATGGAGTATATCTTAGCTTATTACCTATTGGAGTTGCTGTAATAGGAGACATATTAGCTACTGCATTGCCTACAGCATTAGCACCTGCATAGTTAGGTTTATCTCTTAAACTAGCTAAAGCACTGATACCAGAACCTACAACAGGTGCATATCTTAACCATGAAGCACCAAAACCATCTTCATCACTTGAAGGTGAGTTGTCATTAGGGTTAGATATACTACCTTGACTACCTAAAAAATCATTATAAGTAAATGGGTCACCATATAACAGAGTATCATCATTTGCATTTGTAAATCCACCTAATGCAAATTGAGTACCTTGTCTAGCTTCTTTCTTAGCTCTGACTTCTTCTTGAGCTTGCATTAGTTTACCCATATTAGCAAGTAATCCTCTCTTAGCTATAGGATCATTAGGTCTTTCTTTAGGTTCTTTATTAAACTTCTCAGCTATACTAGCAAAGGTATGATCTTTATATTTTAGTGGGATGTTGTACTGTTTAAGCATCTTTTCAGTAGGATGTAATCTATTACTAAATACATAGTCATTGAATACAACTTCACCTTCTTCAACTAAATTAGGTTGACCATCAGGAGCTAATCCCATAGGTACTCCACTTAGAGGATTCTCTTCATGAGAACCACCTTCACCTACTACAGTAACCCCATCACTAAATACTCCACCATGAGTCAAAGCATCTGGATGTGTGGTTAATGAATCCCAAGCTCCTTGAAATAAAGTACCTGTTGGTGCAAAGGTTTCATCATAATTATAGTCCATATAACCACCATTAGCTTTAGCCCAACCTCTTGCATTGTCAGCAAAAGTAGCTCTCTTTACTATAGTAGGATTATTACTTCTTTTACCTCTTGCTATACATTCAGCAGTAACTTTACCACCACAATAGTCAGTAAATTTACCTTTATTCTTTTTCTTAATATGAATACCTCCACCTTCAGCAAATAGCATACCACCATCTTCCTTTCTTAATGAAGGATATTTAGCCAATACTTTAGCTCTTACACTAGAATTACCATGAAGTCCAGCTAATCTAAGTGCATCTCTAGCATTAGCTTTAGTTGGAATAGGGTAACTTCTATGTGGACCTGCAAAGTCACTAGAAGGAACCATAGGATAGGGTTTCTTCTTAGAGCCATAATCTTTATCTCTTGATAAGTTACCTCCATCTGCAAAATAATCTATACCATACTGTGGAACTTCAAATGAGTTAGGCATAGATGTTAGTTTATTCTTACTCATAGCTTCTAGTCTCTTATTATATAATTGTTCATTAATGAAATTATAGTCAATAGCATCTCCTGTGAGTAATAATCCACCATCAGCAGCATAGTTAGCTAGTAATGCACTATCATTAGATGTATCTATATTACCTGCTGTATTTACTAGTGATTTCTGTGCTCTTAGATTAGCATTGTCTATTTCTTTATTTAGTCTTCTGGTTTCCCTCTTAGCTTTACTACTAAACCATCCATCTGAGCCAACTTGTGATTTAGTTACATTAGCTAAGTTATTAAAATTAGACCAGTCACTAATTAACTGATCATTAGTTGAAGCACCAGAAACATAGCCTGATTGTTGTTTAGCTGAAGCTTCAGTATCATCAACAAACTCTTCATTGATTTTACTTCCAAAGGCAGCATTAACCACACCTCCCAACATATTTACTCCAGCACCTATAAGTCCTCCTACTCCAGGAATATTTGAAGCTACACTACCAATAGTTTGCATAGCATTACCTACACCAGTACTATTGCCTGATGGATTAATAAGTCCACTAACAGCAGTGGCTCCTGCATTAGCTAATGCACCTCCTATTGCAAATGTATATGGTTTATTTCGTCTTCTTATAATTTTCCTTTTAGCCATAGCATAATTAATTTGTTGCAAATATAAGTAAAGTTATTGACACTACCAATACTTTAAGTGAAAAAGTAAAGGCTGACTACACACTTAGGTTAGCCAGCCTTACTAATATTATACAAAGTAATGTAATATCATATCATGAAACTCAGTTCTATAAGTCTTAGGGTCATTCATTGCTAATTTAACATATACCCAAGTATTTCTAATTCTATTCAACTTGTTACTGTTATCTCTTGGTATATTAGCTCTCCACACTCTAAACTTCTTCTTTAAAGGTGAAGGTTGACCTAATGCAGTAGTAAGATTTAAAGTACCATGCTGATATTCATTCCACACATCTAATGTATCAAATGTTACATCGTTAAGCAATGTGTCACCATCCCAAGTATCAGCTCTAAATTCAAGAGTGTTGTATATCTTATCATAAGGTTCATCACTATTATCTATAACAGTAATATAATATGGTTTGGTTACACCATAGAAACTATTATAGTCTCCTGCCTCATGTTCCCAGATAATTCCATTCTTTAAACTAAAGAACTTGCCACCCATATTAAACATAAGAGGAACTGAATCATAACTAAAGAATGATACAAACTCTTGAAGTAATTCTGAATAACATAGAGCAAAGTCCTTATGGATATAATAAATCTCATCATTAGTACTGTCTCTCTGTATAATAAAGTTTGAGAAATCTCTTGCATTCCATATATCAGTAGAGTTGTACTTATTAATAAAGGTTCTATATCCTTTCTCTGAGGATAAACTCTTTAATGATTCTCCATTAAACAACATCAAGTCATTAGTAAAGTTATCTATGAAATATAAACCACTAGGACTTAAATAGGATGCCCATTTATTCTGTAATCCATTAGTTAGAGTTACATATCTCTTACCATCAACTTTACCACTATTAGCTATTTCAATAGGTATTCCATCATTAGTATTAACCTGTACTGTACTATTAAACAGTACTCTTGAAATGCCCTTATCTTGAAATGCAAAGATGTCATTGCCTATCTTCTTGAGTAAGTTAAGATTGCCTCTATCACCATCTAATGTAAGATTTGAAGCTAATGTAATATTAGTCCACGTATCAATATCCTCACCTAAGGTCTTCTCTTTAGTCCATGTCAATGAATTAGGGAATAAACTATTACTGTATCTCTCATAATCAATTGTTCTGAAAGTAAAGTAATTATTAGACTGAGAATATACAGGATTAAATAGATTGAAGTTTGTTGGACTCATATTTAAATTATTAACTAATCCTCTGTTTCTATCATACCTTCCATCTATATTAATTCTAGTCTCACACATAAATGATACTATATCTACAATGCTGTTTTGATCTTCACTAGTTGAAGCAAAGGTTCTTAAACAGTCATATCTCTGTATATAAGTATCTCCTTCTGTACAGTTTATATTAATGTTATCACCTATTAATACAGCATCACCTGCTGGTAAGAATGTATTATTAAGTATAGCCTCAGGAGTATCACCACCAAATCTATTAACTACATTGTCTCTATATAATTCAGCTAACCATAATATAGCCCTGTCTTGACTATCAGTGTAAGTAATATTACCTTGATATACAGTATCACCAGCAGGAGCATTTGTATTCCAAAATGGCTTAGTAGTAGGACTATTCTGTAGTATTGAAGTACAAGTATTGTTCTTAGGAAGAACAGACTGTTTACCAGATGCAGTGTAGTTAAATGCAAACACTAAATGAGGGTTTGATTTATACTTCATACTAACAGGCTCAGTACCATATTTATCTTCATCTTCTATATCAATTATTGAAGAATCTAATATATTTACAGATATTACATTATCATTAGCAGCATTGAATATAGGAGCTATACTACCATTAGATATAGCACTTGATGATGTATATATAGGATAACCATTCTCATAATCAGAAGATACTGTATTACTTCTATTAAAAGGTAATACTTTATCTATATCTGCATAATAGTTTAAATCCTGCAATCCTGAATTAAGAGGAGCCTTTATTCTAACCATCCCAGCAGTCCATGAATTAACTGGAGTAATACCAGTATATTCACCAGAATCATCAGTCCAAGGAGTATCAAGATATATATTATCAGCAGAGAATTTCAAGTTACTAATAACCTTTCTACCAAGTGCTGCTGGTCTTGTATTTCCATCTGTAGGAACACCAGCATTAATTAGTGAACCATTTCTATGCCAAGGATAAACCATCCACAGTCTTTGACCTAATACTAAGGGTGTAAAGGTAGTATATTTTAAACTGTCTGCCCAAAATAAACCTGAAGAGATTTGTCTACCACCTTCACCAGTAACAGAGTAACTCCACATTCTAGTATTACATACTTTACCCTTATAGAATCCAAGAGCTTTAGGTGCTAATGAAGGTGTAGAAGTGGTTAAACTAATATCACTTAGTGTATTATTAAGTGCTACTGCACCTATAATTCTTAACTTATAGTCAGCATTAACTAGATTCTGTAGATTATCATTAAACTCCACTTCAGGTGAATGCATGGTAACTATGTTATGGTCCACAAGGAATTCAGACATACTTTTATCAGTATATTCACCTGGGTCTGTGCCTGTAGGAATATAAGGAACTACACCTAATGCTGTCTGTATTTCACTTCTAGTTAAGTCATTTACTGATGCTGAGCCTATAGGACCATTGTGATAGAAGTAAGGTACTTCACCTTTACTACAATCATGTGCCATAGTTCCATATTCATTAACCCATGAATCATCAGGCATAAAAGGTCTTGTAAACCATGATGACTGTGCAAATGGACTATTATCTAATCTATCTTTATAGTTAGCTACAGTAGGACATAATATACCTTGACAAATAACATTTCTATCATTAAAGTCTGGAAAACATACTACTCCTCTAGCCTTAATATATCCTAGGTCTTTAATAGCTTGTACAGTAGCTACATCATTGACTGTAACATTAATTGCAGATGCATAAAGTATAAACTGATTTAGAGAGTTGTGACTCTCATTTCTTTCAGTACATTCATAGTCTCCTACAAATACTACTTCACTCCATTTACCTTTGGTATCTTGAAACTGAATACCTACTCTATATACTTCACCTTTTTGAAATCCCTTAATCTGATTAGAGTTGTAGTTAAGCTGATAATTAGCTCTGTACATATCTCCTAAATCTGATACATCAGTAAGAGTTCTCTTGAAGAATGTTACATTAGCATTCCTCTTAATTTGATACTGTAAGTCAGTAGAAATTAACTCTCTTTTAATAGTATAGTTACCTAAGAATAAGGTATTATCCTTTTGTTCCATAGTATAAGGAGCTATCTCTTCACCACCTACATATAAAAGAATAGTAGGGTCCACACTTTCTCCAGTAGTACCAGTATCTACATATAACTGAGTTGTAGTAACTAAATCAGCAACTACCTTTACTTGGGGAGTAGCATCTATAGATGTTCTATGTATAGAGTATATTCTTACATAATCATAAGATGTATCAAGATTGTTAAGCTGTATATTAAATGAACAGGCTACAGTGTCTTCAGGAGAAGCTCCTCTGTCTTTATGTGAGATATAGAGAAGAGGAGAAGTGCTAAATATATTAGTTTCCTTACCATATTTATTATAGTAACTAAATGCATACTGAATAACACCTTGACTAAAAGTACCACTACTATTTACCTTATCTACATTAATTGTAGCATTAGTATGTATAGTTCCTATAAAGTCAAATTCATCTGCATTGATATATACATCTTTAGTTATATTTAATACTCTAGCCTGATTAATACCATCTATCCAGTAGACTTTCTGTATATCTTCATTCTCATATATACCTAATGTTTCTACAGGATGTTCTACATCAAGGTTAAGCTGTCCCATAAAAAGAACTGAGGAAGTAAATTTTCCATCCTCATAGATAAACTTATATATTCTATCTGCTATAGAATCCTTAGCAAATACAATAAGAGTATTATTAAGAATACAGCTACCTAAGTAAGTACCTACTATTTCATGATTAGAAGGCACTTCTTTATTACCTTTCTCATTAGTAACTGAAAGAAGAGTATTATTATCTCTTGCAGTTATTCTTATGTTTAAAGCATCAAAGGCATATTTAGGGTTAAACTTACTAACAGTAGTATCCCTACTCATGCCTTGGATTGTGTGTTGAGATTGCTTTAGTGCCATTATCTTTGATCTTTTATAAATTCCTTGCTACCAAGAGATTTGAAATTTTTTCTAAATTCATTAGTTCTTGGTATCATTTGATTTAATATGTTACTAATTGCCTCCATTTCAGATACTGATGGTAATGTAAATTCCATATTACATTGTCCAGCTGACCAAGCATATTCCTGTTGTACATTCTGTAATACTGCTGGAGCTATTTTACCCATATCAAATAGAATAGTAAACCATTCTTTCTTAATGAACAACTCTAGTGCTTTGAGAAATACTGAGTTATCAGGAATTAAAGGCAATCCTTCATCATCTACTGGAATAGCTCTATAAGCAATAACTAGATGACCTTCCTTAAATGAAGTATATATGATATTACCTTGAACCTTAAAGGTTCCTTCTTGTCTTTCAAGGAATCTCTTATCATCATGTATTAGATGAAAGGTATCAGTAGTAGCTCTAAGAGAAGTGTTATTCTTAGCATCTTTCACTTGTCTAATAGCTATTAGATCACATGGAAGTTTTGCTCTGTAGTTCTTAATTTCTACAGTTTCAACCTTATCATAGTAAATAGGAGGCAATCCCATTCTGCCGATGAAATCTACAGTGTACTGTATAATAGATTCAAGAGTTAAATCAACCATTAAAGGATGACGCATCAACCTGCTGGCGATTTCACGAATATTTGTATATGTTACATTATTTACCATAGTATCTTTTATTTTTATCTAAGTACATAGCTTCAATCTTACCTTCTTTAATCTTCTCTTTAAGTCTTTTCTTTAGCTCTCTATTTACACTAAACTCAAAGAAAGACTTATTACTATAGTTAGCTTGACCTCTATTATAGTATATTTTAAATATCTCTCTTTCCTCAACTCTAACTAAGGTCTTATTATTATAAGACTCTTCATCATCATACCATAATTTAAGTGTTCTATCCCAATCAATAGGTAGATTAGTTACAAGTTCACCATTAGCATTTAACCTAACTTCACCAGCAGCCTTTCTAATTTCTAATCTACCCATCCTATGAGGGAAGTTAATTTCTTCACCTTTGATTAGATTATCAGCTAGTAAGTTATTAACTCTTCTAGTGATAGCAAAGTACTGAGACTCAGTTAATATATATTTAGGGTCAGAAGGTTTGTTCTTTCTATAGTACTTATATCCATCATAAATACCAAGTGAACCTCTAATCTTATGAACTCTGGGTTTATCTAACTTTAATAGTCTATTTCTAAAACTTTCATAACTTTCCATTATTTAGTACTTACATTAGACAAATTATCATTAGCATCATTTACCTTATCTTCAGGAGAATATTCAGGACCTCTTAACTCTTTAACTACAAGCTCTACTAATGGTGGAACTAATGCAGATTCCAAAGGAAAGTCAGAGTCAAGTAACTCACATATTTGACCATCTTCATCACATTGTAATCCAAAAGTTTCTTCTGCATCAGAGAATAGTGCAGTTATTCTAACCTTTTCAAGGTATAAGTACTGAGGATTACTAGACTTGAAGTAGATGTAATTATCAGGGGCTAAAGAGCAATATATGATATTACTAAGGTATTTATTAAATCCTACATATTTCATTCTATCTCTTGAAATATAAGTAATCTCACCTTGATAATAGTCTACTGGATATACTCTAGGTTGCTTAATACCCATCATAAAAGGAACCTTCTTTGTAGTTCTAAGATACACTCCACCCTCACATGGCTCACCAGAGATTGCAGGTACTTCCATTAAGTCAAGGCATATAGTACTAAAGTTACTCTCAGGTATAAACTTCTTTAAATCCGAGTAACGCTGCTTCAAGATGAAACTTCTGTACTTACTGATTAAGAACTTTAAGTGATCCTCAGTATAGTAGGAATCATCACTAGAAAGCTTTAATTCATCAGAGCACATGTATATAATTTCTCTCCATGTCATATTATTACATATTTAATTATACAATTAAGACCTTGTGCAAAGGTAAGTAATTAAACTCACATACACAAGGTCTTTACTGGTTTTATTTACTGGCTATAAGTGTTATACTTCTATTCTAAGTCTATAGTCTTCAGTATCCCTGATAACATTATCTTCAGTTATTCTAGTAGTAAATCCTATCTTAGTCTTATGTGTAAGACTATCATGATTAACAAATTCTGGATATCTTATAAGACAAGTAGTTCCACTTAAACAATAGATAGCATTTATTATAGCTCTGAAATCATCTTCATCTATGTATTCATTAAATACATGAAGCATCTCATCTAGTGTAAGTAATGCTATTAACTTCTCTACATCACCATAGCTTTTATAACCAAACTTTGATAAAGCATTAAAGTATCTGTAAATAGCATCATAGGATACATTATCTATTTCATGCATAACAGCTACAATTAGTTGCTACTGGTTTAGACATCTTGCCTTTGAAGAACTTATTCCAATAGACAATAGCCTGAGGATAATTACCAGTTCTTATACATAACTCAAGTGCCTTCAACCTTAATGAAAAATCAATAAAGTTCTTAGGTATCTTGCACTCATTAATTAACTCTTTAACTGACTTCATCATACTTTGATAGTATGGATATAAGTTAGTTACAGTACCCATTATTTGAGGGCTAACAGTACTCTCAGGTGCATCAGCTGATGGTTCCCCTGTAGTAATTACATACACAAAGAACATAGTATCATTAAGAGTACTTAGGTTCATGTCTCCTGCTTGTAGTACTAGTCTTACATTCTTCTTTTCATAGGAACCATAAGTAAAGCAATATGATTGATCCTCTTCTTCAAGAACAGGATTACAATTACATTGTTCAGGTATAGAGTAAGTTAAATCATAGTTATCACCTACAGTATAAGTGTAAACAGGATTACTACTAGGACCATTAAGAATGTATGTATCTTGTGTATCTATAACTACACTATCCAATAGTATATCATTATAGAAGTCCTGACTATCTACAGAAGCATCTATAATAAGATACTTACCATCAGAGGTTATACGAAGTTCATTGAAGTGTATCATGATCTTAATTATTAGTGATAAAAAAAAAGAGCATAGTTTTTAATCTATGCTCTTTATAATTGTTAACTCAGTTTACAGAGTAGCAATAGTCAAACCACTTGCAGCATTGATTGCACCAATGAGAGCATTCATTGCAGTGTGACTGCCATCATCTACAGCTACTAATGTCAGTGTTCTAGGAGACTTCTGTACATCTTCTGCACCACCAGCCCAGTAGTAATTGATATCCAATACATCATACTTCTGAGTTGGGTCTACCAAATAAGTAGTATGAATAACATTGGGCCATCCCATATTTCTGTACAAGTCACCTCTAGCACCCATTGTGAAGTATTCAAGGTCTGCAATATCATGACCATTCTGTACAGAATTAATAGGAGTTAATGTAGTAACTGTACCCCAGATTCTTTCATCACCTTCAAAGGTAATATTAGTAGGTTGAACTGCAAAAGGAATATAGCCCTGAGGCATTACACCAAGAATCCAGTCTTGAGCTACCTGTTCAATCTGAATACCAGTATAAGTACCAGTTAAAGTTGCAGGGTCTGTATCAATATCTACCTTAGTATAAGTTTCACTACCAGAAGCACCTGATACTAAATAGATTGTTACTAATGGAGTAGCTTCTCTTGCTAAGTTCTTGCCTAAAGACAAAGCTAAAGCCTTGTAGAAATCTGATGCTGACATGCCACTAACTGCATGTACCATACCATATTTCCAATATTGGTCTTCAGGAGATAAACCTACATACTGTCTGAAAGCAAGTCTCAAGATATAATCTTGACCAGCTACAGGAGCACCACCATTGATATTAGCATCCAAAACTACTTGGTATCTATCTAACTTCTTAGCCAGAGCTTCAGAAGAAGTAGCCTTTGCATAAGTCACATTAGGAATATGAATCTTATCACTAGATTCAACAAGACCAGCTGGGCTATAATACTGGAAATACAGAGTAGTCTTAGCTGTATCTGCCTTAGGCAGAATATCACCAGCAGTTGTTAACTGAGCTATTGCAGTCTTCAGACTTTTTGCGACATATAAATGTCTTACTTGATTTACTGAAAATGTTGCCATTTTTAATTCAAAGTTTAATTAAACATTGTGCTTATTAATAAGCTATTGATTATTCTCTTTACTTGCATATTGTGCTTTACTTGAAAGAGCTAATCTAACAGCTCTCTCTACTATCATATTATGTAAGCTATCATCTAACATACAATCCATAGCAGTAGAATATCCACCAATCTCTAAGTCTCCTATATCAACTAATATGATAGGAGTTGGCTTACTTAGATAGAAGCAATGATACTTACTCATGTTATATTTAGATATTAGCCTGATAGAATTATTAATATCTACCCTAAGTACCCTATTATCTGAAGGTCCTTTAAAGGGATTCTTTAATACCTTATATAACTCATCTTGTCTAATAGGAGTTATTAAGGCAGTCTTACCATCTTTACACCCTAATGTAGTGTCACTTAGAATACATTCTTCATAGGTTATAAACCATACATCAAGAGGTAATGTAATATTAGCCTCCTTTGCAGGAGTAGCTATTTCATTATTAAACTCTTTAACTGCTTCAACTAGAAATCTCCTAGCTTCTTCATTAGATTCAAATGAAATACCAAGGTTGTTTCTACCATTATATATCTCTAATACAATATCCTCTTGAGCTTTAGTTAGATATACAGACTTCTCATATTCATCAAGTACAATAGCTACATCTAGTGTATAAGCACTAAGAAGAACATCCATCTCATTACTCATCTCAAATCTATTCATAACTATTCACTTCTTTGACCCATTTGAATACTAGTATTTACATCTCCTGTATAAGCAGCCTTAGCTATCTCTACAGCTCTTTGAAGTATTTCTTCATGTATGCTTGAATCTAATTCACATTCAGAAACTGCACTAACTCCATTAATAGATGTACCATACTGAGTAAGGTCTTCTACTATAATAGGAGCAGGTCTTTTTATATATCTAAATGTTACTGTTTGTACAGGAGGATTTGATAATACCTCAATTGTACCTCCAACTTCAGTATGATTACCTTGTATCACCCAAGCTTCAGCTTTTGGAGGATACTTGAAGGGTTTCTTTAATGCAGCATTAAATTCAGCAGGTGTGAGATATTTAGGCATTAAAGGAGAGTACTTCATAAGATCAGTATGAAACTGCTCATTTAAAAGTATGAATGCATCATCAGGAATCTTAAATACAACACTTCTACTATCTAACCTATACACTGGGTCTAGTGGTATAAGTTGAGGAGTTGCTGATGTCTTAATCAAATTCTTAAAGTCTGCATCTCTTTTAGGTGAGTCACTGAAACCCTCTTGGTACTTATTACCTTGAGGGTTAAAGTGATTCTTTATAATCTCTTCTTGACCTTTTGTTAAACAAACACTAATCTCATAACCATTTAAGCCTGGAGCAGCATTAGAATCTATGTTATTATATAGGACATTAAACCTATCAAAGAATTCTGTTACATTCATTATTCTTTCAGTTTAGCTTCCAAGCTGAACTTAATAGTCTGGTTCTTAGGTGAAGCTAAGAACTTAGCTGCCATATTAAAGGTTGGGTCTTCTTTATTACTGCATAAAGGACTATTATCTTCTCTTAAATAGAAGAAGCCTCCTCTATTAGCAATAAGTCCACCTTCAACTGCTCTCTTGATAAGTACCTTAGTAGATAACAGAGGGTCTGTGATAACCTTTAAGAACAACTTAGCATCAGCCTGAATGAGTTTATTAATCTTAGTTTGCAAGAACTCAATCTTAGTATTAAGGGCTAATGGTCTACCATCAATAGTTTCAATGATAGTTCTAAGAGTATCTGCATCCTTTTCATACTTACCATATTCCATATAAGCTTGCATTGTAGCTGACATTTCCTGTCTAGCATTTGAAGTTTCTTCACCTTCTTTGATAATTACATACTTGTATGTAGCCTTAGGCATATCTTGTAATGCTTGAAGTGAAGGAGCAATCTCATCTTTATTAGCCAATAATATCTTATATTTGATATATTGCTCAGGGTCTGATAGATCAAGTATATTATCTTGTTTCAATAATCTAACTTGTTTATTAGACCAATAATTATTTTCTTTCTTATAAATTGAAAGAGCATTAAATTCAAGACCCATTATGTCTTCAAGGAATTCTTTCTCATCATCAGTAAGAATATTAACTAACTTACCAGATTCTAATTGAGGAACTGTAAAATACTTAACTGCATTTTCAGCCATACCTCCATACAGAATATGCTTTGGGTTAGTCACAATACCACTTTCTTTGGGTACATATCTTACTATAACTCTTTCATTCCTAAGACAATTAATTGGTTCATTGATAACTGCCTCTTTATTTCTACCTCTTCTTACAGGTAGTTGTTCCTCAACTTCCTCAGGCATCTGAGGTACTATAGTTGTTTCACTATTAATAGTTTCTAAGTCAAGTTCTTCTTCTTCTACTCTCTTACTTGCCATATTTACTTCTCCATTTAGTATTTAAAAAAAAGAAAAAGGAGGAGTGTTAATCCTCCTTTTTAGTATTATTATCCTTGCAGGATTGCAGGAATAAGTGACATTGTTCTAGTTGGGTCTAATACCAATGTACCCAAAGTTGCCATTCTGTGAATTACAGCTGAATCCTCATCATAGGACATATTAGGATTACCCATCTGTCCAGTATAAGGATTTCTGAATCCCCATTGATAACCTCTAAATTCAGTTTGACCCTTGATAGCACACTTCTGAATATTAGGTTGGTCCATAGTACCAATGTACCAAATATCAAATCTATAAGAGAAAGCTACACCACCTTCAGGATGCAGAATCTTATTTCTTACAGGATCATCATAGAATGGGTCAACATCAAGAGTAACCATTACACCATTAGGTGCTCTCCATTCAGTTACCTGATAGTCAGTTACTGCAATTGCATTCTGTGCAAAGTTACTAGCAACCTTAGAGTAGATAGGAGGATTCTGAGTTGAGATGATAGGCATCCAACCAGAAGTAGTCTTCTTAGCTTCTCTATTAAAGATTAATGCACCTCTTTCACCAGTCTTTATGATGAACTTTCTATCACCAAAACCTAACTTACCAGCAGACAGTTCATACAATGCATCCAGTAACAACTTCATTAAGCCATTAGTATCATTGTAGTACATAGTATTAGCTACTTCTGTCTGTTCAAAGATACCAGCACCAGTCTTAATTACATTACCAGACTTACCAAAGTTCATGTATTCACCATTGATATTTCTGTTAGAAGTACCAAAAGCCATTGCATTGTTCTTATATTCAGAGAACTGGCATTCAACTTCCCACTCAACATAGTGCATCCACTTATTTGCAGTGTCCTTAACTTGTTTACCTGATTCATCTCTACGTACCATAGGAATACCCACAGCAAGCTTTCTATCAAGATTAGAACCTGGTTCCTTGTGTTGAATTCTAATAGTAGTCCACTCATTTCTCATAGAAACAGGACTAGTGAATCTAACATCACCAACCTTTCTAGAGAGTTCTCTTTCAACAGGAGCAAACTCTACTGAGTATCTTTCACCAGCAAGTAATCTTTCTACAGGAATACCCTTGCTGTTACCACCCATAAGTTCTACCTTATACACACAGTTAGTACCTTCAGGTCTACCATCACCAAGAATTCTCTGAGGATATACTTGATTCAGATTACCTACAATTACTTCACCATCTGCAAACCAGTCTTCAGGGAATACAAGATAGAAAGGAGCACCTCCAACACCAACATTACCTACAGTAGCTGATGTAATAACAGTACCATTTTCATCTCTAGCTTCTACCAGAGGAATATTTCTTCTTGAAGAACCAATAACATCCCAGTAGTATTCACTATCATCGTCAAATACCTTAGTAGGGAATGAATTAAGGAATGTATCAAGTGTCTTTCCTCTATGGAAAGCTAACAACTGAACCATAAGATTAGTTGCCTTTTGTGGTGCACGTTGAAATATAGCACCTAAGTGATTTTCAGTAGTCAACCCTTTCCAGTGTTGAAAACCAATCATTTGGAATTTACTTAATTTTCCAGCCATGTCTTAAACATTTATAAATTAATCAATCTCATTTACACATCAATATCGTAGTCTGAAACCTTTGATTCTGAGTCATCACTTACACCTGACATGAAATTAAGACTTCCATCTGTATTTCTTCTAGTAGTGTTGATAGTGTGTTCCAGTTCTCTTAGGCTCTTTCTAACTTGCTTTTTAGCAGCTGGTTTAACCAACTTATCTAAGTTTGTAAAGCCATCAGTTAATGTAAAGAGTACTCCCAACTTCTTTAAGAAGTCTGGTCTATTATCTCTTTCATACTTTTGGACTGCTGTTAGATACTCACCAGTTTCTGGGTCTCTATAGACAGGCTTACTAATAGAGTTGTAAACTTTCTCTCTTGTAGTTTTATCCAACTCTAACCCTTCAAAGACTTCCTTATCTTCTAAGATAGCCTTCTTCAAGTCTGCTGCCTCTTTCTTAAGTCTAGCTTTTTCAGCTTCTTCTGCCTCTCTAGCTTCAGCAATAATATTATCATATTCTTGCTTAAAGTACTCTTTATTACTTGCTAGTGCTTCCTTTGCATCTTCAATATCAGAGCCTGAACTAATAGACTTTTGAGTCTCTCTTTGTGCTCTTTCTTTGCTGAATCCTCTATTAAGGAAATCTTGAAAGATAAGTTGTTTTCTCAGTTTTTCACCTTCAGCAGATTCATCAATGATAGCATCTTCTGTGATAGTATTAAGGTAACTGATTGTTCCTTCATACTTTCTAACTTCATCAGGTTCTATACCCACTTGAAGTGCTTCATCTATCCTCTTTTGTCTTTCATCAAGTTGAGCTTTAAGTTGAGCTTCCATAGCTTCAGCAAAGTCTTCAGGACTTTCAATCTTACTTAAAGTCTCATCATCAAGGTCTGAGAGAATACCTTCTTCTTTCAAAGCACTGGCAATGGAAGAGTAGAAGTTAGTTTTGGGAGAAGCACCAGTCTCTTTAGAAGAGGTACTCTCTTTGCCTTTAGTATCTACTTTCTCACTACCTACGCTCTCTGATTCATCAAATAGACTTTCAGGGTCTACTTCAGGAATCTCAGTAGTTGTTTTATTATCTTTATCTTCTTCCTGTTTTTCAGGTGGAATAACCTGTGTTTCTTCACCCCCATCATCAGTAAATAGGTTATCAACCTCATCTGGTGACAGGATATTACTCATGTCTAATCCTTCCATAATACTCTTCTCCATTAATTAAACTATGCAAAGTTCTGAAAAATATTTCATATACACAATAGCATAAGTCTAACAGTAGTCTTACTATAAGTAAAACACTTAACAAAGTAGCAAAATAAAAGGGTGTTAGTTAATAATAACCACACCCTTTAATCTACTTTCATTCCACTGTTAACTCAATGTCTTCTCTATCTATATTAGCTTGTAATAGCAGCTTCATTAGCTTATTAAATGATGCTGTACTATTAATAACCTGACCTTTGACTTTGTTCTCTCCAACAAGGATACATCCAAGGGTATCCTGTGGTTTGTTTCCCACATGTATGAGTACACCTTCAAAGCCTTTAACATTCTCTAGTCTAGGAAGAATACCCTTATAAGGTATAGCCCATGATCTATCTTTGAATTTAGGACTTACTGTGTTCATGTTTAACTTATAAACACCTGTAGGTATTGCTGTCTCTCCATATACCTTCTTAGCCTTAATCTCTTCAAGTGACATTTGACTAGTTAATCCTCTGTCCTTGTCTTCTAGTGTATCACATAGATAAGTATCATTAACATACATCTTACCTATAGAGTATAAAGGCCCTTTATATGTTCTTTTTACTTTAACTTTCATATTAGTTATGAATTAGCTTCAAGTGTGATAGCCTTAGTAGTATTAGTTGTAACTACTTCAGTACCTCTTTGAGTTTTATAACCTGATTTAGATACTACCCAATTTACTGTAGCACCCTTGTAAGTCTTAATGCTAGTACCTACAACTCCATTAATACTAACAGAGGCATCTGTTGGAGTTGGTGTTATAGCAAAGGTTACTTTATCTGTAATTAATGATACCATATTACCATTAATTCTTTGCTGTACATCAGCAATTCTATCTACAGCACTGCTGTCTCTAATCACTAGAATCTGACCTTCTGCAATTAAGTTAGGGTCTCCTTCAAATACATTATAACTTATTAGTCTTTTCATTGTTATCTAGTTTAATTTTTACTTCTTCTCTAACTCCTTCTATCAGCTCTTCAACTGCTTTATCACCCATATACACTCTTTTACTACATCCCTTGGCTAAGCAAACATCATTTACTATCTTGCTAACAACTCTCCTTAGCCTCATAAGCTCTAACCTGTTTTCCTCACTTATTTGAATGTACTCTTCTAATTGGTGTTTATAGTCAGTAACCAACTTCTTGTAGAACTCTAGTTGCTTCACAAGATTATCTAGTTGAGTTCCATCAACTTCTGCATTGGTTTTATTAACCTCAGCAGTATTCTTTCTTCTAGAAATCCATGCTGTAACTATACTATTGACTAGGTTAGAGCCAAGTAATAAGCTGATAATTTGTATAGTATCCATCTCCATATTATTTTATTATTTCTATAAATTTCTGTCTATCAGTTTCTACATAAGGATTATTCTCCTTAACAGTGATGTTAAGTACAGTATGTCGTTTCTGAAACCATCTAAACAAGAAGAACTTTTTAGGTGGTTTGATAGTCTCTCTCTTTGCATCCACAAACAGAAAACTCTCCAGTTTGAATCTAGGAGTTATTTTAATCTTATTAGGATAACTCATAATGATATGATTATTTGCCCATTCATCCCCCATTATTGTATCTAACTTGAAAGAGTTAACAAATATAGTATCTGGTAGGGTTAAACTATCTGACTTTTCAATGTGAGATAACTTATACTGCATCTGTTTAATCTTACTATCTTTAATACCAAGCTCTTTTCTTACTTCATTCATCTTCTTAATGATTGAATCATTGAAGTAATTAAGCTGTTCTATTGTTAATTTATAGACTTTAGTATCATCTTTCAAACCACTTAGTTCAGCATCATAAGCCTTAATATTTTCATAAGCTATAGCATATTGATTACTTAGTTTTTTATTAGTATATCCTAAAAAAGATATAATAGATACTAATATAATTATGGATATAATTAGGTATTTATTCATATACTTTTAATTTTATTATCATCTTTTTGATTAAATACTTCTAGTTTTAATAATCCCATATAAAATTTTTATTAAAAATACAAGAGAGAACTAAATCTCTCTTGTATAATGTTGTTGCGAAGGTTCAGAGTTGAGCTAATTGCGACATTGATTGTTCTCGTATCTTATGTATTAACTCGAAAACCTCTTCATAAGGCTTCTTTGCCAAAATTAGTAAAATATCGTTTACTTCATTCTGAGTTAATTCTAACTTTATTATATTGTCTCCCATGTTACAGTACCTCCTTCATTAAATACAATTTTTTTACCGCCTAAAATAAACTCAGTCACATTACTGTTGCCTATAACACATTGATTGCTCTTTGTAGTCTTGGCATTGTAACCAATGGCAATCGAGTTGTTTTGCTCTGCCGTTGAAAAAGCACCAGCTTCTCTACCAACAGCAACATTGTTATTTCCAAAAGTATTATTACCTGCGTTATAACCTATAGAAACATTTCCTTCTTTGGAACGATAGCCAGCATTAGCGCCTATAGAAACATTCTTGTTTGGATTTTCAACACTTACGTTAGTTCCTGAACGGTAGCCTATTGCAACATTATCATAAGATGATGTCCGTGCGCCATTCATGGTTTTAGCGCCTATGACAACATTTCTCTGAGCATCAAAGTTAGCACCTGAGGGCATTTGCCAGAAAGCACCAAAACCGATAGCCACATTATCAGAAGCCTTGTTAATGTACCAAAGAGAATCAGAACCAATGGCAATATTATGGTCTCCACTCTTTAACTGACTCATTGCAAATGTACCAATACCAATATTTCTTGTTCCAGAAATGAAGTTTGCAAGAGCATTATAGCCAAATGCAATATTTCTTGAACCATTCTGATTTTTTCTGAAAGTACTCTCTGCACCTATGGCAACATTCCAGAACCCAGTAATATCATCTGTAGTATTACCATGATTTACATTTCTTGAAGATAATTCTAATTCTGAAACTGCTTCTTCCTGAGTGACAACTTCTTTTAATGTAACTTTGACAGTACTGTTATAACCACTTGAAGGAGAAATTTTTAGATATCCACCTTCTGATTTGATGCCAATGTTTGCATTTGTAGTTCCGTTGTATGTATCAACTATAGGAGAATTGCCAATAGAAACATATATAGAGGCTTCACTTGCGCTTCCAAGAATAAGTCCTACTACATAATTTTTCCCTGATGTTGTGTTATACTGAATAGTTAAATCATCAGTATTCCCTGACACATGAGTAAAACCATCAGACAGATTACCACTCCATCCAGTTCCAAGGACAACAGTAGAACTTGGCAGCAAGTCAGCACCAAGATACAATTTAGCTGTTTGATGATACTGAACTAAACCAGTTAATACTCCTTGCTCTGTAACTATCCCAGGAACTACGTTACCGCCTTCATCTATAATAAGAGTTTTATTAGCGTTTCCTGCACCTTGGAAAGATGGTACGCCACCAAGTTCATAAATGTCTTTTTGAGGAACATTTGTTGCTGTTGTTGGAACTACGTCACCAAACTCGTTTATACCAAGAACCTTACCTGCATTTTCTGTTCCTTGATTATCTGTTACATATTTATCTTTGTAATAATCTACATAAGAAGAAAAATAGGAACGTAAAAAGTCTTCTTTAAAGCAGAGCGTTCTTAGCATAGAATATATCCTCTTAATGACTATTGTATAATCATTTGTAGATCTACACCAGAACCCAAGATATAGATATTTATAGGATGAATCAAAGTTCTCAAGATACCCACGGTAGAAGCCATCATTATTAACCCCACGAAGTACATCAGCACCTACCGCAGCAGGAACCTTAGTCGCAAAAAAACCGATGTTATAGAAATAATCAGTCTGACTTTCGCCATCAAACCTATTCCACATATAATATTTTGTTGAATCAATGTTTTCTTGCAAAGGAATAAGGAAAAGGTTCCTACCTCCATCAACCAACTTTCTTTCTGTGTTGTTATAACCTATATTGATATAGGTTGCTTTCAAAAGGTCAAACTGATTTTCATTCTCACCACCTATAGACAACTTGTTTCCGACATAATTAACTATATCTACAATTCTTTCATCTGCATCTACTATACTGTGCTCTATACTATTAATATTATCTTCAATGTTTGCAATCTTTTCATAATCTTCTTCAACAAGGTCAATAGCGACAACGATAGTACCTGTTGATGTTACTGAGCCTTGGCGCAAAGAAATACTGAAATTAGGAGTTCCTCGGTCACTGTTGAAATTTGCACTATTATCATTATCAAGCGTAATCTGATTATAATTTAATGGAGAAACGTGTGCAAGAAGAAATGTCTTCTCCCTGCCTGATGCCAATCCAATAGTATTTTCAAGAACTCGTATTCTAAATTTTGCATAAGTACTTCTAAATGATTTGATAACAGGAGTAATATCTACTGAATTGTTATCAAGATTGCTAATATCATTTAAAGTAAATGAAAATATCAATGACCCTACATTTTCAAAAGTAGTATATATTCTTAGACGTGCTTTTAGATGTCCAGCCGTAGTAACAACATTTGGGCTTACATATATTTTAAAACCAGTCGTAGCAGGATTTCTAAAGCAAAAAATCTTATTTGACCTTACCAAGAAATTGTAGTAACTATCATTACTATAAACCCCATAACAATCTGTTGTGTTTGCTACAAAAGTTTTATCGAGAATTTCTAACTCAAAGGCTAACACACTATCTCCAACTAATGTCTCAATGTCCTCTGTAATATATTGAAGTCCACTGGAAATTGCTATATCGCAATCTATTGTGTACTCTTTCGCATTTAAAGTGTTAATTCTGTCATCTGCGGTCATTACACCTGCTTTTACTTTTGAAGCAGCACCAATATTAACACTACTTATAGTCTTGTATTCAGGATTGCTTTCACTACCAATATTCTCACGTAAAGCAATGACTGATTTACTCTTATCACTTCCTGATGTTTCATCAATATTCAGACTATCTATTTTTGTGTCATTAATAGACCAAGTAATGCCAGCAGGAGCAACATTTTGGTTATACTCAGTGCTTATTTTAATTCTTATTTCACTACCAGTTAAAGTTACTTTGAAATAATGATTGCCAGCAGTTATAGGTTTGTTATCAATTAACCTTTGTGTAATATATTGATTTCCACCACCAGTAGCCAATCCTATAAATATATTCTGTAAGTCATTTGCGCTGTTGATTACAATATAATAATCTCCAGCAGGCAATACGTTGAAAGGAAAATACGAGGCTTGACCACCTTCTCCTGTATTGCCACCTCGTAATGACATACCAATATCTGTTGAAATAATTGAATTAAGCACCCCGCCACTCTCAGCAAGGTTATGACTTCCAGCAACGAGTTCTTTATCCACTCCCTGCCAATTTACAATGTCAAGGAAAGGGTTAGGATTACCAGTAACATCAGTGCCCATATATCTATACTGCACATACTTATTGTCAGAATTCGGTACAGAACCTTGTATAAACCGAATACTCATACCCCCATGTCGAACTACTGTAGGAATAAGTGTACTTAAATCAGAGCTACTTAATAGGGCTGAAAGAGATTCAAAAACTGCACCATCATTGTGAGAACTAACATCATAAACTCCTCCTTGTATTTGTTCTAGCTCTAAATCTGCTACATCACTATTAATTGCAGTCAATTCATCTGTAACTGCTTTCTGACTCATAACCTCTGTAGTACTGGTTCCAGTATCTTGAACTACACCAGCAGCTATAGATGTAAATCTACCATTATTAACCCACCCAGTACTGTCTTTAACATATAATTGATAGATAGGATTAGTATGTTCAGTATCACTTGGGTCATAAGTAGGACCAACACCATAAATATCACCTTGAACTGCACTTGAAGGAAGAGCACCTACAGTAGCTACATACCCTTTAATGTGTAAACTATTAGTAAATTCCCCACTTAAATCAGACCATGTAGCACCATTATCTCTACTAATCTGTATCTTACCAACATTATCAGCTTGACTACTACCAGTAGTTCCTGTAAATCTAAACCATGCTGCAATATAATCAGAGGATACAGTCCAAGTAAGACCTAAGTCAACAGATTGCTCAAGCTTATTATTGCTTACTCTAAACTGAGTAAATACAGGGTTAGGTGATACATCTATATAAGAGCTACCATTAGAGTAAGAAACTTGTAAGTGGTTGTTAGAACCAACTCTAAGAATAGGAGTAATACCAGCTTCTCCTTGTGCTTTAATAGTGGTAACTTCTCCATTAATTACCCAGTACCCATCTGAGGATATAGAAATATCTCCTATCAGAGAATTACTACCATCTCTCCAATTGGAATCATTTGAAAATGAAGTATCATCAATAGCTTCTCCTGCATACCATTCAGTTACTACAGTTTTATCATATAAAACATAAGTAATCCATAATCCAGTCTTTCTAATAGACATAGGAACTTGCAATCTAGTTTGTTCCCTACTTCCATTATAAGATAAAAAGTACATGTTAAATCCTGATAATATTTCAGTTAAATTATTACCAGACTCTCTATCTTCTACTGCATCAATAAAAGTCTTAGGGAAGATGTCTTCATATCTTCCCTCTTGACTATTCTTCTTAATTAGTTGTTGTATATCTTTCATATATTAAAATATTAAGCTAAAGCTGTTCCATCAAGATTAACCCATGCTGTACCATTCCAAAGAATCATTTTTTTAAGTGTAGTATCATAATATTGAAAACCTTCATCATTTGATGTTAATACAGGTCTTTGTGTACTATTTCCTCTAAGTCTATTATAAGTTGTTCCGTCATAATTATAAATACTATCCCCTATCTTAAACCCAATAGAAGGATTATTAGAAGCATCTAATATTACAACTGGCATATAACTCTGATCAAGTTCTGTAAGTTGTGCAAAACCATATCCTGTTGTACTATGATAAGATATATTTCTTGTTTTACTTAAGGTATTAGTTCCTCCAGTATAAGTAGGAAGAGTTTTCATTCTAAGAGACCCAACTAACTCTTGAAAAGTATCTCCGTTTAAGTCTAAAAAATTATTACTTTTATAACGAGAGCTTAAATAACAATGAGATATATACAGATACCTGATAGATTCTTTTTCATTGTATTTACTTTCAGAAGTAAATCCGTATAATCTTATTCTTAATCCACCAGATGCAATATTAGAAGCTAATGAATGAATATAATAAGTATTAGCAAAGGAACCTTCTGTATATTTAGTACTAGCCACATATTCATTACCTCCATATATAAATGAAACACTCTTTGGATATACTCCGTTATTCGTAAATAAACTAATTGCTAAAGTAGATTGTCCAAATCTATAGAAGCATCCATTAGCATGAGGAAAATATATTTCAACAAAATCTTCAGTTGTTAAACTATCTTCAGTACTGTTATCATACATTACAGCAAAATTACCACTTGTAGTACCATTCCCAAAATTAGTAGTTTTTATATTTCCAGTAAAATAAAATTTTCCACCTGCTAAATCAGTCGTAGGAGTTAAGTTACTTTTAACCGATGAAGGATAAGCAGTAATTGTCGGGACTATTCCATATTTCTTGTTATAATCAGATAATGCATTATTAAAGGCTATTTGTGCATTAACTGTATTATCTGATATAATTACATTTCTATAATCCGTATCACCTTTTATATTATTTATAGGAAGAACAGGATACCTATTTACTTCTACTGTATCATAATATTGAAATACAGAAGGATTAATATTATCAAAAGTATTTCTACTTCTTATTATTTTAGTAGCTAAAGTATTTCTATAATAATCAGTGTCATTCATTTGATAATAATGTTCACAATCCCAAGAATAAAAATTTAATTCACAATCGTAACATTTCTCTAATGAAATAACAGGAAAGTCTCTAACATTTTCTTTTTTAAAGTACTTACCTGTCTGTGCCCATCCTTTGATGAGTAGTGCGCCACAATTAATTGCAGTTATAGCTTGTTTACAATTGTAACTTATTATATCAATAGTATTTGAATTTATATAACCAGTAGTTTGTTGAAAATCCCAGTCATAATTTAAAGGAACATATAGATCTATTGCTTTTTCTAAATTTTCATAAGTACCTTTAATAAAACTACCAGATAAATACATTCCTCCATCCCAATCTCCATTATCTCCGGAATTATAAGTTTGAATGCCTATAATATCATTTCCATTATTAGAATATACAGGTTGATTAGAAGTATCGTAGGTTATAGAATTTTTTCCTATTATAAATAAATCTAAAATAACACCTCTTAAGCCATATCCTAAATCTAATAATATAACAGATATAGCATCAGTATCTTGTGGTTTTGTAACTTGTGTATAATCAATAATACAGTTCTCAAATCTAACACCCCTATGTTTAATTTCAAACATGGTACTATATGTATTAGTATAAAGAATACTACTGCCCTCAGAAGATGATCTTACAGATCCTCCGGAATAAGGCGTATATCCTGATAAGAAATGTCTATTATTTTCCCCACTTATAGTTATAGCTTTACTTATAATAACTTTTCCAGCAATATAAAAGTGATTATTAGGTATAATTAAGTTAAAACCACTATCTACAGCTTTCTGAAATGCTTCAGTATTATCTACACTATAATTGTATGTTGGAGAAATAACAGAACTATTTATTGGGGTAGGAATAGCACCAAAAGATAATACTGACAAGCATTTATTTCTTATTTTACCTAAAAAAATAACATTATCAAATATTTTCTTGCCATTTTCTTGTATATAACAACTATTACATACAATAGTCCCATTAACAAAACTGCCTCCTTGAAAATCAAGAGTACATCCTGCTGGTATAGTAAGAGTCTCTCCTTGGAGGTCGATGTCGGATACTATCACATATCTAATATTACTATTTACTATTTTAGAACTATCAGAAACAATTCTTACTTTCTCAATTAATGTTCCGTCAGAATTTCTATTTTCATTTACATTATAACCACATGAATCCCACCAATTATTATTATAATAATATTCAGGTCTTTTATTAGTTAGATTATAAAATCTATGACCATTATAATTATTATTAATAATAGGTCTTTTATGAGCTTCATCTATATCGTTTTTTAAGAATACACTTTTACCTTTATTATTTAATACAACTAAATCTAAAGCAATAGTATGACCGATAGAATTTATAAAATCTGTAGGATTATCTTGTTTAGTATAATATTCACAATTTTCTATAGTAATTTTATAATTATCAGTTATATTATCTCTTATGTAAAAAGAACTATTATTAGCAGCAAATTTACAACCAATAAAAGAACATGAATCAGGATATTTATCTAATTCAGAAGTTATATTATATATATTGAATCCACTAAATATAAATTCACAGTTATAAAAATTAGCATAAGGATAAAACAATAAAGTAAGTGTTTTATCATACGTTATTACAGAATCAACAATATCAATAGCATTAGTTTGTTTCTTAGTATAAGTTACTAATTTTCTCATATTAGAATTAGTACATAAACTAAAATTATTACTTGCTATATTTACTTTTGAAAAACTATCACAAGATACTCTTATACAAGAATCATAACCATCAGTAGTTAATCCTAAAAAAGTATTATCAATAACATTTAATCCAGTTATAGTTGTTCCAGATAAAACTAATGCTTCTGTAATAACATTATTTTGTATATTAACAAATCTCGATCCGTTTATTAGAAGATACTTAATTTCACATCCTATTACTTTACCAACATTCCCTATCGTTACTTGTTTTTTACAAATAGAATTTTGTATTATACATGAGATAGCTTCGTCTTTTATAAGTCCATCAGACGGAAAATAAGTAACTACATTATCATAGAATAAACATCCATTAACAATAACGTTATTAACAGATTGATTCGGATTAGGTTCTATATCTAATCCTGCTTTAGGACTTGTTCCGTTTATAGTACCATTACCTTCAGTTATTGAATTTTCTAATATAATTCCATCACCATTTATTATAGATATTCCTAATCTTCTATTATAAGAACTTTTTATATTTGTAATATTTATAATTTCGGGAGGACTATAAGGTGAATTTACAAGTCCCTTATCAGTTAATATCTTTTCTGCATAAGATACAGATAATCCATCTCCCCAACAATAAGATATTCTTAAATCTTTAACGTTAATATTTCTTGAACCTGAAATTAAAACTCCATGTCCCCATTCACCAGTTGTTCCTGTATGAGTTTCTACATCCCCTATAATTTCACCTGTACCGTCTAATAAAATATTATCTTTATCTATAATACCTATTATATTATAATGAGTTCTATCGTTAGAAATTAATTGAATAGTACCATTTATAGTAATATGAGAATTAGATTGAGGTTGCAATATAGAAGTATTCATAGGATCAGCATAATCTGTTCCAATTAAGTTTTTTACAGAGACCTTATAAACTCCTTCACTTATTATAAATCGACAACCTTCCGATATTTTAAAAACATCATTAAGAGTATCTGTACAATCATCAGAGTTAAAATAAAACCAATCACTATAAATGACTTGTTTATTTAAACTTCCTTTTAAAGTACAATTATTTAATATTATAGAATTACCAATATTATCTATATTGCAATTATTAAAATTAATAGTACCATTCTTTAATTGCCCTCCTTCAAACTTTAATACACAATTATCCGGTATAATTATAGTTTGACCATTTAAACTATAATCATATTGTATAATATAGATAGTATTCTCTTTAGAAATCATTGACTGTGTAAGGTAATTCATCTTAACTACATTACCTGTTACAGGGTCTTCAACATTTACAATATTCTTTCTAAGATATACTCTGCCTAAACCTGAGTAGTCAGCTTCATTATAAGTTTTATCTGCAAACTTGAGAGATGTTTGATTTGCACTGTTTACCTCAGTTACAATATCCTCACTATCTACAACAGTCATACCTTTCATAAGGTCTATCAGGTCAACCCAAAGGGATAGAGTATTCCATTGGTTCTTTCTTAGACCTTGAAATTGGTACATTGACCATTTCCCAGTTTCATCCAAGAAAGTAATTACTTGACCAACCTTTCTACTCCTATAAGGAATTAATTCTATAGCTTGAGATAGTGAAATATAACTCTCACCATACTTATCAGTAATGTTCACAAAGTCAGATACACCAAGAAGAAATAGTTGTTCAACTACATCTTTCACTGATGTTTTTACATTCTTACCATTCTGTACAAGAACTACAGTTTCATTTCCTTTAAAAGGAGTTACAGCTCCTACAAAATCAGTATCTTTCCTACTGTTTGCAAGGAGCCACTTCTCTATCTTTCTATAATCTTCTTGTGTAAAAAACATAGTATTTAGTTTAATCCTTAACCATTATATCTGCCACCTTTAATGCAGACAGAATTGCATTTACCTTAGTAACCACTGTTGCAAGTTCAGCTCCAGTTGCTAGGTTTGATACATTAGTAGCTTTCCTCACTCCACCAATTACACTTGTAGTTGCAGCAGGCAGTGTGTAAGGTTCTGGGATAGTAGGAGTGTTAATCAAATCACTATAATCACCACTATAAGCTACCTTAGCTAAGTCTTGTGTTTCACCAGATGAAACATTAGCCCAGCCATTAGGACCAAAGTACTTTAATGAGCCTCTAAACATCCACAAATCAAACTTTGATGGTGCAGATTCTGACTCAATTATACCATTATATCTTCTCATATTACTTAGTATTATTTGGTTTCTTATTTATTTGTTCTTTCTTTAACTGACTTTCAATTCTTAGCTTCTTATTATCAAAGGCTAACTTCTCATCGAATTCTCTAATTTTTTCTTGTAGATTAGCTTTAGCCTCTTCACTAAACTCAACATCCTCACTAGTCTCTTCATTAGCATATTTACCCATTTGAGCAATTAAAATTGCAGTCTCATTATCTCTAACATTCATAGTATCCTTTAACTGCATTTCAGCTTGCTTCTGTTGCATTTGAGCTTGAGCTATATTCTGTTGAGCTTGTAGCTGTTCTTGCTGAGCTTTCTGTTGTCTTTGTCTAATCTCCTGCTCATCTTTTTCAATCAATCTCTGTTTTTCAGCTAAGCTACTTGAAGTGTAGAGCTTAGTAATAGTAGAGAAGGATAAAGTCTGAGTTTGAAGTGCAGCTTGAGCTAAAGAATCTAATTTACTATTGAGTTCCTGAGTTCCATTGCTATTATCTACAACTAAACCATAGTCAGCCTCAGCAAATTCATCACCATCAATCTCCATTATTCTGGTAGATGTATCTGATAATATGTACTGGAACTTCTTAGATCTACCTTTAAGAGCTATCTTAGCTGTTTCAAGTAAGCACTCAAGTACTCTCTTCTTTACATCATCATGTTGAATGAATAACCATTCAGTAATATGTGATGATTGAAGAGTAGCTCTTTCCACACCTCCAACAGTCTCTCTATTACTAATTTGACCTTCTCTTTGTTTAGTAATACCTGCAACTTCAGCCATCTCCATCTTGATAAACTCAAGCAGATTGACTAATTGCTGAATATAATTACCTTGGTCTAAGTTAATACCACCAGTAGAAGCATTGTTAAGTGCACCAGCTAACTTACCACTAGCAGCACCATAGTTACCTTCTTTAAAACTATCCTCTACTAGAACATGATTAACCTTAGCATAGTACATCCATTTATCAACTTCCCAGCCTTTAGGAACCTTAGCTAAATCCATTCTAACTAATGCTCCCCAGTTATTAGCTATAGCCTTATTCAATCTATCATGAATAGTATCATAAAGATAGTTATAAGGCTTCATCATATCTACTAAACTGAAAGGTCTTCCTTGATTTAAGTTATAGATAGAACCTATAATACCAAAGTGACATCTTGATGGATTTGATAGTCTGTTATATTGAACCAATCTAGGTCTCATATTAACAAATATCTCATTACCAATCATAGTACCTTCCCATGCTTCATTAATCCACATAGAGTACTCCTCTTCACCTCTATTTCTATCTATTTCATAATCTTCTGGATAGAAGTTATATTCTTCTTCACCTGTTTCAGGATTGTAAGACTTAACCTTTTTAACCTTTCTCTTTGATTTCCAATATACTCTAAGTACTCTTAGATTACCAGCTAAATCATAAGGAAGAAGTGATGTACCTACACTTTCAGGGAATAAATTAGCAGGGTCAAAATAGAATCCATCTGAAGTTGTAACCTCATCACCAATCATATTAGCATTGACAAAGCCATATCTTTCATCTATATTATCCATACTATCCACAGTATTCTGACCTATATGATCAGGCAAAGACTCAATATACTTAATATCTTTCTGTGTTAGTACATCATACCATGTATCTATAACTCTGCCTGGACTCCAATAGTCTTCAACTATGACAATATCAGCATCTTCTACCTTGTTACTGTAGCCTGCTTTAAATACTCTTACTTTAAGAGGATTCAATCTCTCTACTACTGGTTCACCACCTACTATATCACATTGGTAAATCTCTTCACCAACAGCCATAGCATCCATGAAACCTTCATTAAATATAAGAGGAATATCATATTCCTTAATATAATGATTGAGGAGAGCATTAGCTCTAATCTCTTTTAAATCCTGCCATTCATAAGTAAAGTAATCATTGAGCTTTTCAAGCTTTTCATTGAATTCATCTTCACTTTGAGAAGTGTCACTGACCTCTTCTTGAAGTCTTTGTAATAACTCATTCTTCTTATTATTCTCAATCTCTGATATAGCTAGTGGGTTAGTTACAACTACTCTAAAATCAAAGACTCTCTTACTTTCTTCCCCTCTTAGAACATTCAATTTGGAATTCATGATGGGGTAGTGCTGTATTCTATCTGGTATATATCCTGCCTTCAAGTCATCAGGATTCAATACTAGTTGCATATCCTGCATATTAATCTTTCCTCTAAGAAGATTGTAATTAATCTGCTTATGGACAACAGACTTTCTGACAAGACTATAATTAAAGAATGTCTTATTATTAGCCCACAGGACGCAGCTACGTCTCCATGATTTAGTTTTAGCACTGAAAGGCAACATTTGTCTAGGGAAATTGGCAAACTGATTATCCATTATTTACCTCCTTTCCCTCATATCTCCATCTATATCCATAAGCGGATTTAGTAGAGTCTCTACATGCTCTATATATATCTGGTCTTTTTGCTTCTTTATTAAAACTCATATTAGCCTCACTTATAGATTTATACTTTTTAATAAAAACCCAGTCTAGAGAATAACATAAAACTGAAACACTTTTAGCTTTACTAACAGCAGAGTATATTCTCTTTTTGCCTTCTTCAGTAAAGTTTGGATGTCTATTATCATACTTACCCTCTTTTCTAGCTCTTTCAAATCCCTTTTTCTGATTGATAAGAATTAGTTCTCTTTTAGTTTCCCATGTTCTTTTCATCTTATCTGAATGAAACTTTCTTTGTTCTTCTGTAAGATTTCTCATGGGATTAGAATCACCAATATTCTTACCAATACATGATTTACTTATCTTAGTTTTTATAATATTATTCATTGCAGAAGTTCCTTGACCACCATCTGCTACATTATAACAAATACCTTTCTTTCTGTATCTTGCTATAAGTTTAATCTCCAACTTACAAGCAATTTCTTTAGGTAAATTTCTAAAGAGGACTATATGCTCAAATCCATCCCAACCATACTTATCTAAAGCTCTAGTAAAGACTACATTCTTTCTGTATTCTCTACCATGTCTCCATCTTAACTCAGGATTAGAATGTTTAGTGATTCCTACATATACTTTATTGTTAATCTTATTAACATGTAAGTATATTATATATCTATCTTCCATATAACTTCTATTAGATAGTGCAAAAGTAAGTAAAATAATCCACCCATGCAATACCATAAGTGAATTATTTATACCTACTTACACTCTTTACTAAATTTACTGCCTTGTAGGATACCAGTTAATCCTGTTATTATTTATCTTTTTATCATAGTTATCAGTGAAGAAGGGATCATTGGCTAAATCAGAACCTATATCTTCCTTCATTTTAAGATCACCATGTGTAGTAATCATAAACTGTTCTCTATATAACATTAACATGCCTAATGCTCTAACTCTATCAACATTTATATCAGGATTGAATAATATTAGCTCTTTAATTAAAGCTCTATTTCTTATTCTATATAAATTAGGTACAGTAACTTCAGTATTTTCTCCATCTATTTTATTAATAATTGTAACTGGTTGTATTAACCAATTCCTGATTAAAGTATTGGCATAGTCATTAATTGGTTTATTAGCATTAACTCCTTTACTCTTATTACCTATTGTAGAATATTTAACCATGTCCTTATCCTTAAGATACTCAGGAACATCAGCTAATAAGTATAAACAATTCATTCTAGCCATATATGCATAAATTCCCTTTTTATTAGATTCATACAAGCATTTAGCATTATAGAATAAACATAACTTTCTAGTTATCTCAAAATTATCATCAGCATAATCTAATCTGCCAGTATACTCAGCTACTATAGAATCTGTCCATAAATCTAATACAAACATAGAATATAAAGATAGGGTATTTGAGGAGTCATCATCAATAGGGTCTAATCCAGCTATGTATCTATTTGGAAATACATTACCATTATTATCTTTCTCAGGCATATTAAATATCTCTATAGCTCCAGCAGCTTTATTATCTTTTAATGGGAACTCTCTTAGAGGCTTATTACTAGAAGGTGTATATGTTATATTACCTTGTCTATCTAAAATAAGATCACCTACATATACATCATTATACTCAGTAGGATTATTATCTAATTGATTTAATCTTTCATTAAGATCAGTTATTGGGAATATATTATTCTTAGTTTTAAGAATTGCCTCTTGTGGGGTAATAGGAATTTCAGCTATTCTCTTTGATATAGAGTTAATATCAGATGAGTTATATTTAACTATATATCTATCTTTCAGTATCTCTAAGATAGCTTTCGTTACATTAGAGTTTCCATTATCATCATAACAATCTGCTCTATTCAGATACCCTGGAAAGAAGTAAGTAAATCTACTTCTACCTTGTCCTTCTTTATCATATACATTAGGAACAGAGTGAATATTATAACCCACTGGATTATACATTAACTCCTGCATAGAACTAAAATCTGAATCAGAATCACCTGCTGTTCCATAGCCAAATATTAGCCCCCAAACATCCTCACCATCTTCAACAGACGGTCTAAGTATGTTATATAATGTCAATAATTTAGCAAAAGTACCAGCTTCCTCTAATAAATATAGCACACCTCTAGAACCTCTAAGTTTGGATTCATCATCTTTAGATGTAATACCTATTACACTATTCTCAGTACCTCTTCTTGTATTAGAGTCTACATCTATATAACCCATAATCCATTGAAGGTCATTAAGTGATGATTTAATTCTCCTTGAAGGAAATTGAGTATTAACGGCATTAAAGTCAATATAATACTGAAACATATCAAGTATTTGATTAGCACCCTGAATATATTTCTTTTCAGATGCTGTAACAACACACTGTACTTTCTTATTAACTTCTTTAGACTCTCCAAGTATAAATCTTTTAGCTAACATAGCTGCACCAAGATAACTCTTACCTTTGCCACGACTAGCTAATTCCATAGCGTGCTTTCCTTTACTTCTAGCTTGATCTAAGTAATGAGTTTTATAGTAGTGTCCCTCCCAGACTCTAGGAAAATCTATAACTCTAATAGTCTTTCCTTTCTTATCTTTCTTAGCTAATTGAATAGGACAATAGTTTAAAAAGAAGTAATAATCTCCAGTTATCCATTCACCATCTTCTCTAACATAGCCCTCATAACATCTTCTTATTTCCTCTCTAATCCACTTGCCATATTCACTATTTGGATTAGGATTAGGATTTAAATTAGTGTATTTACCTGTCTTTTGAAAATGTAAAGCTGATGGTCTAAAATAATCCATATTTTCTAAGATATGAGGATTAGTTATGTCTACTATAATCTTACCTTCATTATCTTTAGGTATATCCTTAGTAATCAACCTGTTAGGAGATATAAGAGACCTTATATAAGGAACATTATTAATAAAATCAAAAAACTGATCTTGAATCTCTTGAGGCTCATTATCAACCTTCAACTCTTCTAGTGTACTTTGATAACTATTAAATTCCATCTTCAATCATTTTAAAAAGTTCTAATATAAAAGATATATTAATCTCCCTTTCTACTTGCTCAATATTAGAGTCAACTATCCTATCAGTAACCTGAGTAGTTAGCACCTTTTCTTTATTTTGATTTACTACTAACCAGAGAGTATAAGTTATAGTTTTATATGCTTTAAACTGTGAATGAGGTTCTTTATTTTTCTGAATAACATAAAACCCCTTTAATCCTTTTAACTCTCTTAGCCTGTTTAATGCTTCTATATAATCCTCAGTTCTCATAATAATACTCCATCATCCATTAATGTTTTATTTCCTTGACTACCTCTAGCCCTGCCTTGTTCTTCAATTTCTTTAGTAACTAACTTCTCTGCTTCTGCTAAATCTTTAGCTAATTGAGGTATTTGTTTTATTGTAGCTGTTATACTGTTAATAGTATATACAGGCTTCCCTTTATCATCCAATAGGTTTAAATCCACATTTCTTAGAAAATCTCTAACCTTATCTACAGCTATTCTAGTATCTTGTAGAAGTAACAGGGAAGTAGTAGTAGTAAGCTGTCTGTATATACTAATAGCCTTTTCTAGTTCTTCAGATGGCTTGAAGTCTTTAGGTAACCCCTCTTGAGCTATAATAGCTTTAGATCTTTCTTCATCATTAGTTATGTAGTTATAAGAACTTCTTGGATCAGCATAAAAGTATAAATAACTCATCTGCCTTATAAACTGCTCTTTATTTTTGCTTCTATCTTTATTATAAAGCATCCTGATAGGCTTTACAAGAAGTGCTTCATCACTTATTTTTATTTCAAAATTTATATATTCTATTAGTTTCATAGGTGTATAAACTTAAAAAGCCTAGCCTAATTTTTACTTAAGCTAGGCTTTGTTATTAATTCAAGTCAATTCTTGGTTTACCTTTTAGATGCTCTTCAGTCACAATAGTAGGATTAGAGTCAAACTCTTCTACTTCTTCATAGTCTTCAATGACATAATCAATATCTCTATCTTGCAACTTCAAGCATGGTTTACCATCAATTTCAATTATATCAAATTGATAATTCAATTCAGTTTGATATTCCTCCATACCATCTTTTAATGATGGGGCTTGATTAGGCTTTTTAACCTGTTTAGGTTTAAGGAACCTAATAGGATTAATGCATACTAAATCACCAACCTGAACACCATTTACATGTGGTCCAACTGCTAGTACTGTCTGGAACTCATCTACTGATCTTCTCATCTTTGAACTATCAATTATGTTAGTTCCTGAGAAACACATATCTTTTTCTTCAAGAATGTTCATTGTTGTAATAACAGTAGTGAACATTGGTTTAATCTTCTTAATTACTCTCATTTCTCCCTTATTCTTTTTATATATTCAAATCTCTTTTTAACTCCTAACATTCTCTCATAAGTGCAAGTAAGTTTGCCTAGTATTCATCAGAATGTTCTAATCTATGACAATTAGAGCATAGTAAAATACATTTTTCCACTTCTCTATAAATTCTTTCAGGAATTTTATTATAATGCCTTAAATAACTGGTTATATTAAAATCCTTCTCTTCTGGATTTATGTGGTGAAAATCAAATATTGCACCATTCTTCCCATTATATTCTAAGCCACATATAGAGCACTTATTACCTTTAAGTGCTATGAGTTCTGATTTATGAGAATGACCATAAGACTTCTTTAGCTTCCTAACAGTTTCTAACCTTGATTCTTTTTGGGAAACTGTCATATTATTCTTGTAGTTTTCCCACTTTTCTTTATTATCTAAATAATATTGCCTTCTATAGTTTTTAGCCTCCTCAGAATTGTTATTGTGTTTCCACAATTTAGCTTTATCCTTATTATTCTGATAATATTGTTTCCTGTAAAGCTTCCTCTTCTCTTTATTATTTTGATAATACTCCTTCTGCTGAGCTGCTACTTTTTCCTTATTTTTCTCATACCACTCTTTACTATACATGTCTCATGCTTTTTATCACTTCCCATTGTTTCTTTTTACCCAAGTATCTCTCCCATGTGACTGACATTTTTCCAATACTTGGGATGTTAAAGTTAGTCCTTAACTTACTAAAATCCTCCTCATTCAGTGATTCTTTTAAAGGTAAACTTGTTATAGTTTCCCTTATAAAAGCCCAGTGTGACTCATAAGCCAGCTTCACTACTTCCACTGGAAGGTTAAGTTCTATGGCTACTTTCTTTAATATCTCCTGATAACTCATTGTATATCAAATAAAAGCATTAGTTTAAATGAACCATTATCTTCAGTTATATTAGGTATAAATCTAGGATTTATCTTATTATTAACTATTAGTCCATTTCTCCTTAGTTTCCCCATAATTACTTGAAAGTATGCTGGAGTAACCTTATACTCTTCTCTTATTTTTTTCTTAGAATCTTCAGACATTACTACCTTATCAAGTATATCCTCATCAGATATTACCTTACTTAATAAGTACCTTTCATAAGTAAATGCTGTAATTACATCTATCTCTCTATCAGTTAACTTATGGAATGGCTTTAGAAATTCAAACCAAAAACGAAAGAACTTTTTCTGAGAGGTAGGTATTCTAATTACATTATTAGCTGCCACTTCCATAATAACCTCCTTATTCTTCAGTTACAGGTTCTTCAGTACCAAATGTAATATCCTCAATCTCTTTAGCACACTTAGCAATAAAGTCTTTACTAAAGACAGAGTTAGTAGATTCCACTACTTTAAACAGATAATCAAGTCTCTTAAAGGTATTAGTCATATACATCTCTTGTATAGCACCCTTAAGTTTTCTATTCTCTTCAACTAACTTTCTATCTTGTTCAGATAACTGATGTAACATTCCAGTTAACTGCTCTCTTGATAATTCCTTAGGACCTTTTGGTTCCATCTTCATTTCTTTTTCCATCTTCTACTATTATTTGTTTAAGTAACTTCCACCATAAACTTCACCATACTTCTTCTCCCAAGTATAGATGTCAGTCTTATCTGTTTGAGTGCAGCCACACTTATCACAATAGGGCTGTCCATTTACATCTCTAATAGCCAGAGACAAGCATTTAGTGCAATATTCTACTGGTTCACTATTATAATCATATTGCTTTTCCTGTGAGTCTTCCATAAATGTTCTTCTTATATTCATTCATTGTTCTGCTATTAACACCAGCTCTTCTAGAGGTGTTCGCCCTATTATTGAAAGGTCTTTTAGGTGTTATAGTACCATATTTAGTCACATCACCTCTTCTAATTGCTCTAGCAACTGACTTATACTTAGATACTGCATCAAAGATAATTAAATCTTTGAGTTCTTCAGGACCATAACTAATATCATTCTTCTCACTCTTTACTAAACTCTTTTCTTTCATATTTCCTTAGTTATTTGTAATACACTAGAACATACTGTTCACCTTGTTTAATAAGTGTAACTATCTGTTCTTTCTTAATCTCCAACTCATTGACAGCTTGAATTATTCCTCTTACAGTAGGTTTATAAATAGCTTCCATATAAGTTTCTTTAGCTTCTACTTCCATTGCCATATTACTTTTACTTTAATTAGTTGCGAAGGGAAGAATCGAACTTCCAACACAGTATTACTGCTTCTTGTGGTTATGAGCCACACATGTTGCCATTACACTACCTCGCAATTTTGAGGAGATTTGCTATTGGTACTCCTCTTTCTCCAGTATCTGCTTAGCTAGAACCCTCTATCATCTACCTCTAATGAGATTCATTGTAGCATAGAGTGTTACTCTGTCACTGAATGAATAGCAGCTTTTAGTAACTTCTTTCTTTTAAAGTGCAGTATGAAAACATATAGTAATCAAGTGCACTATGAGCTTCCTTGTAGGAATTGAACCCATATGACCTCTTTACAAGAGAGGCATAATAACCTTTATATGAAAGAAGCATCAACTAAGTAGCTCTAGTGGGAGTCGAACCCACACACTCATTTCTGAATCTCAGATTTTAAGTCTGATGCGTACTACCAAATTTCGCCATAGAGCCATTAGTATGGTCTAATATCACACAAGCCAAACAAGTACCTATATTGATTAATCTCCTGAATAAAAGTCTCACATTCAGATTTAATACCAACATAGACTGTTTCTTGAGGAATCTTATCATAGAAAGCTAATGTATTAGTTCTAACTTCTTCAATAAAATCCATTGCATTTAGTGCATCACTAGGAATTCCCTTAATAACATTAGGCTGCATTTTACCTAAAATTCCCATATATCCTTCAGCAAGAATATCTTGAAAGTCCTCAACTTTCTCTAAGAATTCATCTAAGTAAACATGAATATTCTTCTTAGGTGCTGCCCAATGAAGATTTTTACACTTTGTTTTATAACCTTCTAGTTTATTTATAAAGTTAATAAAGAACTCTGCACCATTAAATGATGATTCATGTACTTCATTATCTTCAATTGGAGTTAATAATCCATATTCCATATATCTTTTATTTTGATGTTACAAAGGTATGTATTTTATTTCATATATACAAGTAATCTGCATATTATTTTTTCCTTGTCAATGAAAAAAAAACCTAAGTTGGAGTAGAGGGACTCGAACCCCCAGTCTCAGAGAGAAGGGATTTACAGTCCCCCCAGCTACCAATTACTGATTATACTCCAATATTAACTTAACTTCAACTATTAATTGGGAAGAGCAAATTGCTCAACCCAGTCTCTTAAATTATTAACTACTCATTAGAGATAAATGTATTACCAGTGTATCTCCATGCATAGTTCTGTGCAGCTAATTCACAGTATGCTTTAACTGCTTTCTTTACTAAATTAAGAACTCTTTTCATAACAATATAAATTTGAAGTTAATATGTTATGCTGGAATGATAGGACTTGAACCTACTATCTTCAGATTAACAGTCTGTTGCTTATACCACTTAAGCTTCATTCCAATGTGAGTTTTGCTTTTATCTTAATGCCAAGGTAAAAGAAAACCATTCATTAACTCATAGTACTCTAAGTTAGCAAATGTTTTATCAAAAAGAAAAACCTTTTGTGCAGATGACAGGATTTGAACCTGTGAGTTAAGCTGTACCTTTCTTAACTAGATAGAAGCCATCTTCAAATATACCCTACTTTAATTACTATTCTTACACTAACCTTGCTAGCCTACAGTTAGCAAATACTAAGTAATCTTTTTCAGTTAAATTTGTCTATCTTCATCTGTATTCAGTTACTCTACTGAGAATCGAACTCAGATACACAGATTAGAAATCTGTTGCTTTATCCATTAAGCTATAGAGCAATCTATACACTATTTTAATCCATAATTCTTGTTACTTGCATCAGTAGGATTAATAATGGCACCATTAACTGTAACCCTATCTACTTGTTCCTCTTCTTTAGTCTCAAATACTAAAGAGAATAGTTCAGATTTACTAATAAATTCTTTCTTCTTCTCTAGTATTGTAGACTCTAGTAACCTAACATGACTTCTATATTTATCTAATTCTTCTTCAAGTTCAAGTATATCATAATACTCTTCCTTAATATCATTAGCAGCAGTACCACTCATTAGATGAGGATACTTAAATACCACCTCTTTAATTCTATTCTTATCTTCTACTACTACTTTCATAACTTCCTTATCTTTTTATCTAAATACTTACTATAAATCAAGAACCCTACTCCTACTAAATAAATACCCAAAGGTATTGAAAGTGATATAGGAATTAACACTAAATACTTCAAATACAATGGTATTCCCTGTAACATTGCATTAACTAAAACAGCTAACAATGCTATTAATGAATATATAGTTAATATACCATACCTGTCATCACACTTATCCCTGAGATTAATTAACCTCTTTAACTTCTTCTCTTCTAGTGTATCTTCTTTCTCTTCTAGTATAGAATGATTAAAGATAACACATTTATTAGGGTCTACAAGCATATTACATCTATTTAATTAAAAGAAAACTACTCCTATTTTCACAAACCAGAGTAGTGTGGAAACATGAAATCCAATCATCCCATTTTTCTTTAAAAGCTCTTACATTATGAATTATTGTTCCATCAATCACTCTGCAAAGGTATGTAAAATAGTTGAGATACACAAATATCTATAGTTAATAAATGTCAAGTCACTAAGTATCAATAGAATAACTTCACTTGAAGGTTAGAGTTAAGTGGCTTGTCCACCAAAATACATCCTTGATGCATATAAATATACAATTGAATTATTTTTAAATTTTATTTTTTTTTGGTGTATAAATGAGAGTGTTTTCTAATTTTAAAATTTTATTTTGGTGTATAAGTGTGGGGAGTAATCACTCATTACACCCCCATTGACTTTGAACTTTGGGATAGTCCCCCCTCATGTTTTATGAGAGACTACTTATTACTATTCCACAGTACTTGAATTAATAACTAAAAACATTTATATCATGAACAAGAATCTAATCATCTGTACATTAGCACTAGTCTTAGTGCTAACTCTCATAGCATTGAACTATCAAACTAACAGAGTTGATACTGCTAGAGCATATATTAAAGTTTTGGAGAATAACTATCCTGAGTACATAGATACTACATCAGGCAGTGATGAATATAGTGAATGGTATAACTATTAACTCATTACTCTTCCAGTGAATTTGAATTAACATTAGAACCTTGTGGTGTATAGGTTAACCACACAAACATTATGAATATCTTTAGTACATTGAAAACTTATGCAGGTAAATGGAGTGTTAAATCTGAAAGAGCATTTGATGCTGAGGAAATCAACGCAGTTAAACAAGCTGTAGTAGTTCCATCTAATTATGGTAACTCAGTCATGTTTACTATGAAGGCTGGTGGTCAGACTTATATTGCATGTAGTAGTGATGCTACTAGTGCAGTAGGTGAAGTCATTGACTTGTCTAAGGCTACATTGTTAACCCTTGAAAAGGAGGGTGAGGATGACATCTTAAGAATTAGATGTTAAAGTGTGAATCATTGAGTAGACTATTATTATAGTCTACTCTTTCAAGTTTTAATCATTAAATACATTAATATTATGTGGAGTATAATAGGTTTATTAGCTATAGCATCATTGTTTATAGTGAGAGATTAAGTGAGGTCTAACCTCACTTTCTTTTTTAATCACTTGGTAGAAACAATAAATCCAAGACTAAATCAATAGCCTTGGATTTAAAGTGTTCATATCTAGTGTCTGGTCTAGATCATATCTTATAACTCTTTATAATTCAAACTTATCTTATCTCTCAAAAGGAGATAATAATCCCCTAGCGAGGGCTTAAATCAATACATATTTTCTAGTTACGCGGTTAATATTTCCCCTAGGCTCCATTTACCTCTGCCTTTTCACATGTCTGTTGGCTGGAGCAATAACTGTTATATATGTATCATTTGTGTTCTATTGGGGACACTTGGCTTCTATTTGAAGTTAATACCCAACTTCTGACCCACTAATACTTTTGCCTCATGGGTGATATAATACCAGACAAGTATTATGAACAATGCAAAGGTATGAAAAATAAATGAGACTACCAAATTTATTAGTAAAGTTTAACTAAGTAGTGCTCATTACTCCTCCTTGGTGCCTGGTTATTAAAAGGAGTTAACAATAAATAGTAACAATTAATAAGCAAAGCTCATTACTCCTCCTTAGCTCTTGACACTCTGCATGAGTTATTGCTATGTTGGAGAGTCATAATTAACATATTACATTAACATTTAAAATTTAGCATTATGAACATTTTTGGAACATTAAGAACTTACGCTGGTAAATGGAGTCTCAAATCAAGTAGAAAGTTTGAAGATGAAGAGATTAACGCAGTATCTAAAGCTGAGGTTGTGCCTTCAGCCTATGGTAATTCAGTTTGCTTCTTTATGAAGTCTGGTGGTAACAAGTACATTGCATTGAGCAATGATGCTACTGTTGGTGTTGGAGACTCAGTTGATCTGAGTAAAGCACAGTTATTGACTCTTGAGAAAGAAGGAGAGTCTGATATACTAAGAGTTAAAATTTAACGCTAAATGCGCTAAATTTACTTGAAGTAATAGTTTAATAAAGAGGTGTAAGTGGCTGAGTATCTGAAACATATCTCCACTTTACATCTCTCTTTTCACATTTGACATAAGCAACTGATTGGCAAATTAATAACTGTATTTACTGATGAATCTATTAGAACCTTCATTCACAAGTGACATAATTTGGACTATAATAGCCCTATTTGCCATAACAATTGGCTGTATTGTGTCATCAAAAGATAGAAAACATGACTAATTCAACAAGAATTTAGTCACTTTATAGCTAACTTAGTTTATTTATAAACCCTGAAACCTTAGGGATAATAAATTTATTATTCAGGTTTCTACAATGACACATAGTGTAAATCCAATGAACAATTATGCCTAGTTAATCAATGAATAATAGTAGTTGATAACATTAGATAGAGGGCTAAATCTATCAGAAACATAAAGAACAAATATAATAGAATATGATAGCACATGAGACAGACAGTAGTTATAATCTATACTCTTCAATGTAAGCCGCATGAAATTTAATTAAGCAGCTCATAATTTAGGACTGTGATGAGATTAGTAAGTTTTATATCATATATAACTGAAGAATCAATAGACTTAGTGAGAAATTCCCTGTCACTGTAAACTTAATTAGAGAGTAAAGGTGTATGAATTAGTAAAATCTAGGCAATGTGCCGTAGTAAAGTTATATTAGATTAGTTAGATACAACTATAATAATTAGAGAAAAGGTATCTATTTTCTTTAATGAAAATCTCATTGCAAATTAATTAAGTTGAGTAGTTTAATGGTTAGAACACTAGTTATAAATGGAGAAAGTAACTAGTAATAGAGGTTCGACTCCTCTCTCAACTTCTCTGTTCTAATCCACACTACACTTTAATAAAGAGGCATCAACTTTTAAACAAAGTCTAGTGCAAATATAAGAGTACGGAACATCATTTCACAAGTTGGATATGTGAAATGCGTAGGCTACTACGTGATACACAATGATGGAATTAAGAGTAGCACCATCAATTAATAGAGTAAGAGAAAGAGTGACTCACGAGGTCATGTAATAGCATAATAACAATATAATGCGCTTACTCTATTTCTTTATAACATAACAATTAACAAATAACATTTCAAATGAGAAAAAGAATAAACAGAGCTTGTATTGCATCCTCAGAGAACTACAGCTCATCAAAGAAAGCTCATAAAGCTATGCTTAAAGAGAATCATGATAATAACAGTAAGTTATTTCTTATGATTAGCACTTCTGTCACTCCTAAACTCTCACCACTTGAAGAGTTTGAGTTAGGGTTAAAGAATCAGATTGAACAATTTAAAGCTAGAAGATATGGATGAACCTTATAACTGGGAAGAATTTCCTTATGAAGTCGATGAACCTGAATTTAATGAAGACTAATCAGGATTTTAAGAGTGAGGAGAGTGCTAAACAGTACTCTCTTCTCAAGAAAACCATCAATAAACCTATTGGTAAACTAATAAAAGAATGTCATGAAACACTTGAAAAATATAATACTAAGCATACTGTTATTAACAGTAGCTTGTAGTTGTGTGAAGTTTGAGCCTATTGTTAGATACACTGAACCTGATGATACATGGAACTATGCTACCTTTAATCCTTCAAGTGTAGTAGAGTATCATGGTGCTCAATCAAAGAGAGGTTATGTGTATTGGATAATATATACTGATCCTGATTGTGAATGGAATAATCAGGTTATATCTATGGATTGGGAAACTATGTCTGCTGTAATACTCATATTAAAAGCACCATTAGAGGACAGAGACAGACTAATGGATGAGTATGAACCTACTATTCTGTATAAACAAGGTTATCAACCTGTGTTAGTATTAACAGATAAAGATTAGAAATAGAGTTATTTGAATAACTTCATAAAGCAATTGATTCTTGTTTGATAAATGTTTGACAGTAACAGTCAGTATGTGAATATAGACTGTTACATTTTTAATTGAAATTGTTGTTTTAGGCATATAATAGGTTAAATTAAATTGATGTAGCTATGTTGTGAAACATGGTTACATATGCTCCTTTAGCTCAGTTGGATAGAGCAACGCCCTTCTAAGGCGTGGGTCATAGGTTCGAGTCCTATAAGGAGTACGATGGTTTGTATACACTAACTTTCACCCATGATGGATTGTAACCTCTTGCACTAGCAAAGTTACTTTAGTAGATTCAATAAGAACGGTTGTGTTGGCTGATAGACTACTATTAATACCAGATGTTCCTGCTGATTACAGGTAATCAAACATCTGGTATTTTCAATGTAAATTCTAATAAACAATTATATGAAGAACTTTGAATACATAGGCTTATTTCTCACAGAAGAGAGTAAAGCTGAATTGAAAACTTGGTTGATTAATTCTAATTATCAACCTGAAATATTGAAATCTGAGAAGGAGTACTTAGACCATTGTACATTATTACATAGGTCTCAACTAACGTGGGATAATAGTAATCTTCATGATTTTCTAATAGATAAATTACATGAGGATTTTGAAATAAAGATTATAGGGATAGGAATATCTGATAAAGCTATGGCTTTTAAAGTAAATATATTCCCCTTAGTATCTGTAAATAAAATCCCACACATAACTATTTGTACATTCAATGGTGGTAAACCAGTAGATAGTAACTATATTACTGAGTGGAAGGACATTGAACCTATTACTGTTGAAGTTAAACTTGAAAAGAGATGAAAGTAATAAGGATATACTCCTGTGGTGAATGTCCTTATTGCAGGAGTAAAACTATAAGGAATAGTAGAAGGCACACTACAAGGTATTGTACTTTAATTAAACAATATATTAAAGGTCAATCAATACCTGTAGAGTGCACTTTGAAGGAACAATAAACTAATTAAAAAATAGTAATATGGTAATAATTATAGTATGGATTACAATCCTTATGTGTGCAATTAGTGCTATTGCACTTTACATAGTGAAAGGCAATAGTGTAAAAAGTAAGAAGGTTGAGACTATTAAAAATAAGTTCTCAGTTATACTAGATTGTGAGTTTGAATCTTTCAAGTATAGAGTTTACTTCAATAACTACCTTATTGCAGTATGTTGTACAAAGGAAGAAGCAATTGAGTATATAAATAAAGTCAAAAAGAATTGTGAAGGAATGAAACCTAATGGTGCTATTTATGAAGAATACATTAGTTAGATACTGGTGGAATGTCAAGAGTTGGTGGTTAGTTATACCAGACTTAGGCAAGATGATTATTGTACTTATACTGATATGTGCTATACAGTTGCTTATAATGTATAGTATATTTGGTATCCCTGATTGGTTTGAGTAGTATATTAGTAAATGTAATCTTATAGATTTGTAATATGGAAGATAATAAGAACTGTGTTATTCTTTCAAAGAAAGAATATGATGAACTGAGAAGCCAGAGTAATATACCTCGCCTTAATATAGTTATTGATTTTAATTATAGGTGGAGAGGTAAGAATATTCGTGTTGGTGGAACATTAGACCCATCTGAGAAATTATACTATCAAATCAGAAGAATCTGTGATGAGATATTTGAGAAAACTCATAAGATTGTGAAGGAATATGGTGATGAAAGACTGGCTATCCTTGATGGGGCATTAAATATCATCAATGTATTTGAGAATCTTCCTTGGTGGAAAAGAATATTTTATAAACCTAATTATTTCAAATAATGAATATAGCAGAAATACTCAAAAATGCTCCTAAAGGTACTAAATTATATAGTCCTTTGTTTGGAGAAGTTGAACTTAAAAGTGTAAGTGACGCCATGATAGAAGTTAGAGTAGGGGAGTCAACCTCTACCTTTTATAACGATGGTAGATACTATAAAGGTTATCCTAGTGGCGAATGCTTGTTATTCCCTTCTAAAGATGAAAGAAACTGGGATAATGTTTACTTTTTGAAGGATAAAGCTCCAGTAATGGTAAGTGATGATGGTTATGATTGGAGACTTAGAAATTTTCGTGATAACCATACAGCATATCTTCTGGATGAGGGTGGTAACATAGTAACTTGTTGTTATTGGAGCTATGTAGTTCCCACTGACAAATTCAACTTTGATGACACACACAGTAACATACTTAATGCATTACAGTAATGAAAGTACTAAGAAGAAAAGGAAGTAGAGTATTTATGTTGTTTGCCTCATGTAATGGTAAAGAACTTAAAGTGTATAACCGATGATTACACTGTTATTTGAGTTTATCCTTCTAGGATTAGTAGGAGGGTTAATAGGGCTATTCTATAGGAATTGCCTTAAAGGAGAGAATCAGATATTCAACTTCATCTACTACAGATGGTTGAAGCCTTGGGCTGAGATTGAAGATGACCTATGGTGCAATGAGTGTATTAACATAAAGCCTAGAAAGATTGATAGATTCAAGGCTTGGTTAGCATACCCATTAGGTTATTGTATATACTGTAATACTACAATCATAACAATTATTCTATGTATATTATATCTATCATCATGGGAAGTATTGCCTGCATGGCAGAATATAATAATAGGAGTAATTACAGCTATAGGAGTGCAGCATTTAGTAGTATTAGATGTAAGTAAGTATTTAATGAATAAACATCCTGATTTTGACAATGAAATATGAATATGGAAGAGACTGCATCCCAGAAATCTGGTATAGCTGATATGTGGGATGATAAAGCAATAGAGATAACTCAAGAAGAGTTAACTATTGAACCAATAGTATTGGAACCAATTGAGATTGATTTTAGTATCAATAAGTAACATGAATAATACAGTTAAAGTAAATCTTTCCATTAAACTGCCAGGCAGTGTAATGTTAAGTCAGCAGGCGGCTGAAAACACACCAAATAGTTTTAATGAGTTTAAAATAGAAGTATCTGGTCCTAAAGGTGAAAACAGAGAAGTTCTTACTATTCAAACCAGAAAGAGTGTTCCTGCAAGTCAATCATTAAACATTAGCAAAGATGCTTATGATGCTATGATTGATAAGGAATTATGTCCTTATTGGTGTAAAGCAGGAGCTTGGGCTGGCATGAATGATAAGATGAGACTTGAAGCTCACTTGAGGAGGATTGCTGAAGGACTTGGTGGTACTTCATTTACCTATCAAGTATTTGAAGATTAAGTTTTGTTTTTGTTTTTCGTTTTAATTTCAATTTCAAAAGAGCTTGCTTGTGAAAGTAGGCTCTTTTTCCTTTCAACTCATTAGATTTAAAAGATTATGGAGAAAAGAAATATTAGTATTAGCTTAGAGAAAGCTAGAGAGTGGTATGAAGGTAGGAACATAACACTTAAACAACTAGCTCTTGAAGCTTATTCAGAAGAAGAGCTAAAGAAGAAAACAACCTACTCAAACATAATTGATGAGCTATGGGGAAGAGGTAAGTTGACTAAAGGACAAATATCCATCAGTGGTATTACCACAAGTAATAATGTAGAGAAGATAAAGGTTCTTAATAAGTTATACATCATAGCTACATACTTCAATGGTGATTGGGTTCCTTCACTTGGTATTGATAATTACTATATTGGTAAGGGCATTAGAACTATAAAAATAGCTTGTAATAATTGCATTCTATCATCAGTACCATACTTTAAGAATAAAGAAGATGCTCAGAAAGCTCTAGAGATGCTCAGTTCTGATGAATTAGATGTCTTGTTCAAGTAAATGAGGGGGAGGGGGTAATAATATGCAGTTAATTCATTTTAAAGAAGATACCGATTGTACTTATCCTGTAGGAGCCTCATTTAACAGAAATAGAGACTACATAGTTGAAGTAGCTCGTACTATTCACACTATAGCAGGAAAAGATAAACGCATTGCATTAATATGTAGAGGCACTTCTGGCACTATACTAGCTGGAGCTGTCGGGTATATCTTAAAGAAGAAACAGCATGATGTTAATATTATAGTATCAAGAAAGTGTGAAGAAAGTTCACATGACTATAGTATGTCAGGTATAGGATTTCTTGCACCTAGTAGTAGACCTTTCTCTGTAGTTATAGATGATTTTATGGATACTGGCAACACTATAAAGGCTATCTTAAAGGATATTGATTCTAATGTTACTCTACCTGTATTAGATATGCTATGTGTTGATAACTATCTAAGTGATGAAAAGATAGCAGAAAACCCAATTATATATGAGCTTCTTCAGAGATTCAATTATGTACTATGTAACAAAGCAAGAGAGAAAGATAATAATAAACCTATATGATGTATCTTAAAATATTAGTTATTGTATCACTAATAGCTTATATAACCAGTAGAATAATTAGATATAAACCTAGATTTGATTTAATTCAATCTAGGGATAAATATCATTTATTCTTCTGGTTTAATAAGTATGATTGGTTAGGTAACTGTATTAGAACCTACATAAAACTATTTTAATATGAGTTATGAACTTAAAATGCAAGGAGTAGGCAATCGTAAAAAGTCAAGATTATACAAGAAGACTAGAAGAGCTTCTATGAATAAGATTGATGCTGTTCATTTACCTATGAGAGTAAAGTCTGACAAAGGTGGTTACTGGGGTCAAACTAGTAGAGGATTAGTACATATCCCATATAGTAAGATAAGGAAGTTTCTGATGACAAGAGTTGGAAGACCAGTAGATAAAGTCTATTCAGAGTTTCTTCAAGAGGGTAGTAAATATGCTCAAATAAGAAATCTTCAAGAGATATTTAATGAGTTTATACACCAACGTGATAACTATGCTAATCGTGGTCTTAAGTTGGGTGGATTCTATGTATCTAATGGTATTCTCAATTATAAGGCATCTAAGAAGAGGGTAGAACTATTTAATAGGTCACATGTAGAGTATAACCGTAGCCATTTTCCAGACTCTGAGACTATGAAGAATGTAACTCTTGTCTTAGGTATAAGAGGTCCACAACTGCTCACTAAAATGTGGGTAGTAGTTAAAGGTAACCTTATGCTTTTGCCAGTGTATCTTGTTAGTAGTGTTAGATGGGAATCACTTCAAGACCCTAATGATAAAGCAATAGGAATCTATGGAAAGAAAGCTGTTGAGCAACTAAAAGAGTTTGTTATAGCTAAGGTAGTTGGGTATGGTTCTCAGTATGCAGTTACTGTATGGAAATCCTCTACTTATAAGAATTGGAGTATAAACGATTACTACTATTATGTAGTTAAAATCTCAGATATTGAAGCATACAAAAAAGAGAAATATAAATTATGAAATAAATAAGATATGCAAGTATTAAATCTAGTTAGACCAGAGAAAAGTGATATTAAGTTTGAGATTATCACATTCCCTGATGGTGAGCCTCATATCAAACTTGAGGGTATTGATAGAAAAGATAAGGTTATTGTGGTATGTAGAATTACAAGTCCAAAAGACTTGTTCATCCTATTACAGATAGGAGATATACTGAATAGGCATGAGGTTACATTTGCTTTGCACATATATTACCTTATGTCTATGAGAATGGATAGAGTTATTAGCTTTAATGAAGCCTATTCATTGAAGGTAGTGTCTAATCTCATTAATAGTATGAATCCAGAGTCTGTAAATGTGCTTGAGCCTCATTCACACAAAACAGAAGCTCTTATTAAGGAGTTTTGGGGTTCTTTAGAGCCAAGAATACCTAACTTCACTGGTTACATTCCAGTATATCCAGATTCAGGTGCAGTTAATAGGTATCAAACCTTGGGTGAAGTTCTTATGTGTAGTAAAACTTGTAATCCAGACACAGGTAAATTAGAAGGATTTCATATAGAGAATCCTGAATTACTTCAAGATGAAGATTTTAAAGACTTTCCTCTTGTAGTTATGGATGATCTATGTGATGCAGGTGGAACCTTTGTAGGGATTGCTAACAAGATTAGAGAAGTTAATCCTGATAGGAAATTAGCTATCTATGTAACTCACATGGTTAACCCCAAAGGTATCACTACTCTCAGTGAGAACTATGATGAAGTGTATTTCACTAATTCATATGCAGATTGGGATGAATGCATGAAATTACCTGATAATGTAAGAATCATTAAAGTTATCTAATCATGAAACTAAGAGATTTTGTTACTGTATTTATTGTTATATGGATGGTAGGACTTACAGTACTTGCCTTTCATATATTCAATATAGAGAAGAAGCCTCCTGCATATTATGTTAAGTTAGAGCAACCAGAGTTTCTCAATGAAGAATTGAATGATAGTACATTGCTAAAAGCTCTTGTCTATTATGAGATTAAGGAACCTTTGATAGTATTGGCACAAGCTAAGCTTGAGAGTGCTAATTATAAATCAAGGCTATGTAAAGAGAAGAATAACATCTTTGGATTGTATAATAGTAAAGCCCAACAGTATTATAACTTTGACCATTGGATCAATTGCATCATAGCATATAAGAATATGATAGAGTATAAGCAGAAAGATGGTGAAGACTATTATCATTTCTTACTTAGAATTAAATATGCAGAAGATATTGAGTACATTAGTAAAGTTAAATCAATTGTAAGTAAATTACCTCCGTAGATATGAATAGAGATATAGTATCAAAAGATATACAGTCTATAGATTCAAGTAACATACTCCTTGAACTTCCTACTTCATTTGGTAAGACTAAACAAGCTTTAGACTTAATGAATAAGAGAAAACCTAAGAGTATTCTTATATTAGTTCCAAGACTTGTCTTAATAGATAATTGGAAAGAAGAATTCACTAAGTGGAAGCTTGATAAATACCTGAAGTATGTAACATTTAGTACTTATGTAGGAATAAAGAAGCACAAAGATAAATCATTTGATATGTTAATAGCAGATGAATGTCATCATTTTACTGAGATGTCTTTAGGATATATAGATACTATGAAGTTCAAGTGGTGTGTGTTATTGTCAGCTACTGTTGGTAAATTCAAGGATGAACTAAAGTGTCACTTCAAAGGACTATATTGTTACCAAGTAACAGCTAAGAAGGCTATAGATGAAGGTATTTTACCTGATCCAAGAGTATATCTTATACCTTATAAGTTGGATAATACTAATAGGAAGTATCCATTAGAATTAAAGAATTCATCTAAAGGAAAGAAGATTACTTGTGATTATGGAGACAGATGGAAATATCTTAAGAATAAATCCTATACATCTATAACTGTACTATGCACTCAAGCAGAATATATCTATGAGATTGGCTCAAAGATTGAATACTGGAAGAGAATGTATATGAGGAGTAAAAATGATGTCATTAAAAATAAATGGCTATATCTAGCAGGTTTAAGATTAAAAATGCTAGGTACATTTAAGAATCCTATTGTACAAAACCTTCAAGTGTTACTTAAGAACCACAGAAGTCTTACCTTTTGTAACTCTATTGAACAAACAGAGATACTAGGTAAGAACTGTATCAATAGTAAGAATAAAGACTCTATTGAGATTCTTGAGAAGTTCAATCAAAAGAAGATTAATCATATAACATCATGTAATATGCTTAATGAGGGTATGAATCTTATTGATTGTCAGGTTGGTATCTATGCTTCCTTGAATAGTAGTGATACTATGATTAAGCAGAAGTTAGGAAGGTTACTAAGACATCCTAACCCTGTGTTAATTATACCTTACTACAACAATACAAGAGAAGAAGAGATAATTGAGAAAATGCTTGAGGATTACAATCCAGAGCTTGTAACAGTAGTTGAAAGTTTAAATCAGATTAAGGTATGACAATTACAATTGATGAAGATGTTTGTGCTAAATATAATCTGACTATGAGTGAAGTGTTGGCAATAGCTCTTGTGAAGACAGGAGCTGATGTGCCTACTTTATTTGCTAATCTTGAAGATAAGAAGGCATTAGTTAAGGATATGTTTAATAAGTATCTTGTAACTATGGGCTATGATGAGAGAGTGTCTAGTGTATTGTTAGATTCTGATAAAGACAGACAGCCACAAGATAGGATTGAAGACTTAGCTCTTAAAATGATGGCATTATTTCCACAGCAAAAGAAGCAAGGTACTTCTCAGTATTTTAGAGGTAATAAGAAAGATGTTACACTAAGATTAAAGAAGTTCTTCAAGCTGTATGGAAATAAATTCACTGATAAACAGATTCTTGAAGCAACTGATAAGTATGTTAAATCCTTTAATGGTAACTATGCTTATATGAGAGTATTAAAGTATTTCATTTGGAAAGATGAAAGAAAGGTAGACTCTGATGGTGTAGGCTATGTTAGTGAGGTATCAGATTTAGCTACTTATATAGAGAATGAAACCAGTGATATGGCAGATTCTGATTGGACAGCAAGATTAAAATAGTATGGAATTATATGAAAGAGTATTAAAAGGTCTTGAAGAAAGAAGAAATAATCTACTTGAAGGTGGTATTAATAGCATACCTTCACCATTCATTAGGTTCAATGATGATTTTATAGGAATAGAAAAAGCAACTTACTATTGTGTGACTTCTGTTACAAAAGGTGGTAAATCTCAATTTGCTTCACATGTCTTTATGTACACTCCTCTTATATATGCTTATCATAATAGGGATAAAGTAAGAGTGAAGATATTATATTTTGCACTTGAAGAGACTCCTGAAAGAGTAATGCAGAGATTTATGAGTCATATTCTGTATTATCTATCTAAAGGTAAGATAAGAGTGTCTCCAAGAGACTTAAGAAGTTCAAAGAATGATAAGCCCCTGTCTCAGGAAGTACTTGATTTATTACAGACTCAGGAATATAAAGACATGTTTAAGTTCTTTGAAGAGAGTGTCATATTTAGCTCTACTGCTAATCCCACTGGCATCTATAAAGAATGTAAGAGATATGCAGAAGGAAGAGGGGTTATACATACAAAGAAAGCTGTTTATAGAGGTGAGTTAGGAGAACTTAATGAAACAGATTCCTTTGATTATTATGTTCCTAATGATCCAGGTGAGTATATTATTCCATTTATAGATCATATTGGTTTAATTGACACTGAAAGAGGAATGAATCTTAAACAATCAATGGATAAGTTATCTGAATATCTGGCAAAGTATCTTAGAAATAACTATGGTATGAGTCCTGTAATTATTCAGCAACAATCCTTTGAGAATGAGAGTAATGATAACTTTGTTAGTGGGAAGATTAGACCATCAGCACAAGGATTAGGTGATAGTAAATATATTGCAAGAGATTGTAATATACTTCTAGGTTTGTTTAGTCCATTCAAGTTTGAACTCAATGAGTATAAAGAATATGACATAACAAAGTTTAGAGATAACATTAGATTCCTTGAGGTTCTTGTCAATAGAGATGGTGAAATGGGTGGTTTATGTCCTTTGTTCTTTGATGGTGCTGTATGTGATTTTCAAGAACTTCCTTTGCCTAAAGATACAGAAGGTCTTGCAAGGGTATATAGTTATCTGAAATATATCAGAGGAGTACCACAAAGTTCAAAGGTATTCTTTATGTCTTCAAGAAGAAAGTATTTGCATAGATGGAAAAGATTATCTATCTTTGCACGGTTTAAAAGAAAAATAAAGGAGAAGTTAAATGGCTAAAATTTTAGTATTAGCAAAATCAGGTTTTGGTAAAACTACTGCATTGTGTGGTAGAAAGAAGTTTGGTATTGAAGGGTTAAACCCAGCAGAGACATTTCTCATCCAATGTGCAAACAGAGAACTTGCTAACTTGGATTATAAGTTAATTGATGGAGTTACTAGTGCAGATAGCTTAAAGAATGTTATTGGCAATGGTAACAGAATTCAAGTTGGTAATATCTCAGGTCTTGAGAAATTCAAGACAGTTGCAAAAGCTATTGAGATGTTAGCTCAATCACCATTCAAGAATATTGTAATTGATGATTTCAATTACTTATCTCAAGATTATTATATGGCGAATGCCATGAAAGGTGGCTGGGATACACCAAAGCAAATTGGTTATGGTATGGGACTTATCTTCAATGCATTTGAAGCTATTCCAACCAGAGAGAAAGACTTGTTTGCTATGGCTCATTATGAAGAGTATAAAGATAAGAATGGTGATTCCATTTCTTATAAGTTCAAGACTACTGGTAATATGGTGGATGGTTACATTACACCAGAAGGTAAGTTTGATATCATTCTTTATGGTAAGGCAGGTTGGGATGATCAAAACAAGAAAGCAATTAAACAGTTTGTAATTGACTTTGATGGTGAATATCCTGCAAAGGATTCTATTGGTGCATTGGATGAATGTCCATTATATATTCCTAATGATTTAGGGTATGTAAAGAAGTTGATTAATAAGCATTATAACAGAGAATAATGGATAGAGAACAAGTAGTTAAGTTATTAAGGGATATACAGAATAGTCCTGGCTTTTATAATGATATTGCAAAGAAAGATGTTATACTTAACTATTGTGTTGAGCATGATAAATCTCCTCAACTATCCATTCAATTTGTTCAGATCATTAGTATAAATAGAGTGTTACTAAATGAAATATTTCTTGATACACTAGAAATGTTGAAGAAAGAGCATACTATTAATACGTTATATGCATCACAGAATTCCATTAATAGAGGAAATAACCCAATTTTATTAATATATTAATTAAAAGAAACATGAAAGAATTAAGTAGAACAGAATTAGCAACAGTTAAAAGAACTGCTGCTAATGTGAAAACATTCAGAGCTAAGAAGGCTAAGTTAGAAGCACAGAAGGCTAAAATTGATGCAGAACTTGAATCTGTAAACAGAAGTATTGATTTGTTTGAGCAGCCAATCATTGAAGTAACTGGTGGATTTACATCAGAACAAGTACTCAATGGTGAAATGGAACTCGCTATGAGTCAACCTGTAGAGAGTCCTACTGAAGCTCCTGTAGAGGAAACAGTGTGTGAAGCATCTACATCAGATTTGCAGGCACAAGATAATGTGCTGAGAGCTGAAGAATCTCCTATCAATCCTTTTGGATTGAAGTTAGATGAGTCAAGTCCCCTACCTTTTGAAGCATAAAAAAAACATTTGAAGAATATGAAGAAGAATAATGCAAAAGTATTCATGGCATTTGCCAGTGGTTCAGAGTCTAAAGAACATGTAAGAAAGCTGTATATAGGTATTGCACCTGTATTTGTTGCAGCAGTAAATCCTAACAAGGCATTGCTGAGTAAGTTCTACAACTTTGATGTAGAAGAGGAGCCAACCTATATCAGTGAAGCTGAAGTAGGACCTGATGGTAACAAGGTTAAAGTTCCTCAGGTAAGAATTGACTTCCTTGTATTATCTGATCCTGCAAAATGCAATGGCATCGAGATGAGAAAATCAATTACTTTCTTCATTAAGAAAGCAATCAGGTATAACAGAGATGCTACCAAGGTTCAAGTAATTGACAAGTATGGTCAGACTGCATGGCCTACAATTGAAGAGGCTAAAATTCATGCAATTCCTCAATATGCAAGTGGTCCTGCAAATCTTGACAAAGATTATAGACCTGCCTATATTGGTGAAGAAGAGTTGACCAACTTCATCAAGGCATATCTTAACATTCCTAATCCATCTTATTCTTATATAGATAAGAATACTGGTGATAAGGTTGTTAAGACTTTGGCTAATCTTGATGATGCACTTGCCAGACTTGACAACATTGACAACTATTTCAAAGGTGATTACAGTGAACTGGAATCTATCTTGAAGCTCCAACCTAAGAATGTAGTAAAGGCTTGCTTTGGTGTAAGAACAACTGATGATAACAAGCAGTATCAAGCTGTATTTACTCAGAAGTTCTTGAAGAATTCTGTTACTGATTACAGTTCTCTTGATAAAGAGATTCAAAGCAGAATAAATGCAGGCGGTTATAGTAACACTGAATTCAGTGTAGAACCATTGCATGAATATGTAGTTGAATCAACTAACTTCAATGAAGCACCAAGTACTACAAGTACAGACACACCTGAATCAGCCAGTCCTTGGGCTTGGGCAGCAAATAAATAACATTTAACTAAACTAACTTATGGCATTTAGTAGTGGCACTTTTAACATAACTCTTGAAGATTTATTGAGCAAAGTCAGTGAGTCTGATATATTATATCATTATTTCGGTATTAGTGAAATCCCATGTGTTATATCTAGTCCTTTGAGAGTAGATAATGATCCATCCTTTGGCATTTATACATTAGATGGAAACAAGATATACTGGAAAGACTTAGCTAGAAAGACTTCAGGAGGTCTTTGGGATATGTTAGGTGAGTATTGGGGGGTGAGTTACAGAGAAGTTTTAAAAAGAGTTTGGGAAGACTTACCCAATATAGCCACTACTACTCATGAATCAGGTAAAATGAAGAAGCCTAAATCAATCAGTAACTACAATGAAGAGACTGATTTACAATGCAGAATTAGATGTTGGAAACAACATGATATTGAGTATTGGGAATCATTTGGAATATCTCTTGAATGGTTAAAGTATGCTGATATATATCCTATATCACATAAAATAGTCATTAAAGGTTCTAATAGATTTACCTTTGTTGCTGATAAATATGCTTATGCTTATGTTGAAAGGAAAGAAGGTAAGGTTACTCTTAAGATATACCAGCCATTCAGTACTACCTTCAAGTGGAGCAATAAGCATGATAGGTCTGTCATTAGTCTTTGGACTAAAATACCTGAGTTTGGTGAAAAGTTAGTTATTTGTGCTTCAATGAAAGATGCCTTATGTTTGTGGGCTAATACTGGAATACCAGCAATAGCTATACAAGGAGAAGGTTATACAATGAGTAATACTGCAATTAGTGAACTTAAAAGAAGATATAAAGAGATTTATATACTTCTGGATAATGATGAAGCTGGCTTGGAAGATGCAAGGAAACTGTCAGAGTCTACTGGGTTCACTAATTTAGTATTACCTAATTATGGATATAAAGATGTATCTGACTTATATAAAGGACTACAAGACCCAAATCAATTCAAACAGGTAATCTTCAGCCTTATAAATGGAGAAGAAATAAAAAGTAATATCCCATTTTAATTAATTAAAAAAAAAGAAACATTATGGAAGCTAGAAAAATTTTATTTGTCCTGAGCAACAGCTCAAATCAGAAAAGCATTATGTCAGAAGCAGAAACTCTTGGTGCATTGAAAGCAGACATGAGAAGAGCAGGTATTAGCTATGATGGTATGACATTCTATGAAGGTAGAACTAGAACAGAGTTGAAAGATGATGCTTCTGTTCTCCCTGTAAATGTACCTGTGCCTGCAAAGGGAACTAATCCTGCAACTACTACTAATGACTTGGTGTTCATGCTGACTACAGCTAATAAGAAGATTAAGTCAGGTGCTTTGAGTCCTGAAAGAAAGAATGCTCTTGAGGAAATCAAGGCTAAAGGTTTAGGTGCAGCAGTAACTGCAAAGTTTGGTAAGAATGCAACTCAGTGTAAAACTTCTGATTTGTTGGCATTTCTTGCAGAACAATCTAAGCCTGCATCTCAGGTAGCTACAAAAGCACCTAATACAAAGAAGGTGGAAGAAGTAGCAGTAGATGAGAACCCTGATATTACTATCAAAGAAGTGATTGAAGGTAAGCCTATTGATATTACACCTTGCACAGAATGTGTAGATAAAGTAGCAAGAGAAGTTCTTCGTGATCTTATTGAAAGACTTGATGGAGAAGATGATCTCTATGAGGATTATAGCGATCTTCTTGAGAAACTTGATACAGGTGTAGTGTCTGAGAAACAGGAACAACCAACTGAAACTAAAGCTGTGAAAGAAGAAAAACTTTCAAACAGTGAGATTAATGATTTGTTTGGTGGTTGGGCTAAATAAATAACAATACAGAGGTTGGTGAGTAATCATCAGCCTCTTCTTTTTTAGTGATACAATGAGTGTAGAAGAAAGACTAACAAATTTATACAACTCATTCATGGAGAAGCCTAACATCATTTATGGTGTATTCAAGAACTTCTTTGGTGAAGAGTTTGTAGATATGCAGAATTATCCATCATTAGATGAATATATCAACAATGCAAAAATGTTGCATTCAGAAGAGTTCATCATGATTGATGATACAATAGAAGATTCATCATTTTCCAGAATAAATATACTTGTTAGGTTTCCTGAGGTGAGAATTATCAATGAGAATGATAAGTATATAGATATATGGGAACTTTATGCTAGAGTTACAGTTACTTATTCAGGTACTATGCGTGGTGATTTTAGATTGAATAGGTCTGAGTATGATTTATTTCAATTAAGAAATGGTTATATGCATAGTCATATTAGTTCTATTCCCTTTAGCAGACTAACAGAATTTCAAAGTCCCTGTTTAGGTTCAGGACCTATTAGAGGTACTATTGCAACATTAAATGATAGTGGTATTGAATTTGATGAATTAAGATGGGAATTATTCTGTCTTGAATTAAGTAAATATGTTCAAGTTGAATCCTTAACAGGAGGACCTTATCATAGACTTGAAGAACTTGGTGGTAGTAGTATGAGAGTACAATCTGTTACATGGCCTATGTATAGAGATAATCAACTTAGAAGCTACAGCTCTCTTAACACTGATCTATATAAAGACTTTATGATGTGGTTATTGAGAAAGAAGAAATTAAAATTTGACTTTCTTAATGGTTATGGTATAGGTATGTCCTATATTCAATGGACTATATTTATAAGTAATGAGTTTATTGAATGGTACAATATAAGGTATAAAGAGGGAGTAGTAACTGCTTCCTATAGAGAATTACTTTTAGAAGGTCTATTGTATAGAGGTGTTTTAAATAACAATAAGATATATACCAGCAGATATAGTGCAGCTGATAATTACTTTCAGTATGTAGGTAGGCAAGTTTGCATATTTAAAGGTGAGCCTGTTTTATTTAAAATAAGAGAAGGTAATACAGATACGAATGATGATAATATGTCTACATTCCTAGCTCCAGTGATTGTAGAACATTTTTATAAATGTATTTTAGAAATAGTTAATTATGAGTATAGAAACGAAACCCAAACTACTGGAACTGACAAGAAAGTCTACTTCATATAAGTTGATAGTCACTCCAGAACTTGAACAAAAGATAAGATATTTCTTAGACAAGTTCCCATCAATAGAATATTCAGGTACTTTGTTTTATACTGTATCTGGTAGTTTTGAAACTGAAGATTTAGTAATCACTGCCTTTGATTTCCTGTTACAGGATATAGGTGTAAGTGGTTATACTGAATTCAATCAATCTCCTGATGTAATAGGATATATGGTAGATCATCCTGAACTATTAGGAGAAGATGTATATCAAGGATTAATGCATTCACATCATACAATGGGTGCATTCTTTAGTGGAACAGACTTATCTACTCTTAGAGAAGAGGGCAGTGATAGAATCCACTTTGTATCTTTGATTATTGATACTAAAGGTACTTACAAAGCAGCTATTACAAGAGTAGTTTTTGAAGAAATGACAGCAACAGGCTATGTTAAGTATCCTACATATAATGGTAAAGAATCAATTGGACAACCTGTTAGTTATTCTTTTACTAGAAAGAAGCTTGAATACTTCATGCTTGATGTAGAAAGACCTGTGATTGCTAATCCCTTTAAAGAGCTTGCTGATAGAATTTTGGAAGTTCAAAAGCAAAAAGAGGAAGCCAAAAAGAAAGCTACTCCTGTTTATGGAGGTAGTTGGCAAGGTGGCAGTGGGTATAATAATTACTCTCCTAGAGTATATAACTATACCACTAAACAATGGGAGGATGCTAAGCCTAGCACTCCTAAGAACACAGCCTTTAACTATCAAACTAATGTAGGAAGAGGCAATGTTATTCCTGAGAATAAACCTTATGTTCCTCCAGTGAGTACTCCTTCAGTACAGGAAGAACTTCCATTTGAACAGGAAACTCAAGAAGAAGTAATACCTCCATATGGTGAGGTAAAAGTTGATCCTACTATCATTGAAGAAATTGCAAGACAGTTAGTAACTGGAGATATTTCTTATGGAGTGTATGAGAATGAAACACTTGAAGAGTTAGCTAAAGTAGGAGAGGAATCATATGCTCAAAGATTTGAAAATGATTCACTATTTCATGCTTGGGCAGAAGGTTATGTTGAATTCTTGGTTTATTATGCTGAAGACCCAGCTCTTGAGCAGTATGAAGATGATGTATTAGCTGCATTAGTTGCTTATGATTTAGTTGAGAAACTTAATAAGTTAACTAATAGAGGAAAATACATCAATCAGTTTATTGAAATGATTGAAAGGTATATTATTTAATTATGGATATGGATAATAATGAACAACTTATAGAAGCAGGAACAAGTTCTACACTTTATATAGATAGATTTTTTAATCAAACCCCTGAAGCTCAAGCAGCAGAGGTGCCTAGTGATATTATTAGAATAGCTAATGTATCTGAGGAGCAGACTAGTGAATCTGTAGAAGAGGAAGTTAACCAAGTCTTTGCTGAGGATGTTCCCATTTTAGTTGAAGAATCTCATGTAGAATTGACTCCAATGGAAGAAGAATTGCTAGCAGCTGCTCTTGAATCTCAGAATAGTGAAATCCCTGTTAACTCTCCTACTCTTCTAGTAGAAGATGTTACCAGTAGATTTAGTGGTGCCTCATGGTATGACAAGATTAGAACAAAGATTATATTATTAGCTGGATTAGGAGGTATTGGTAGCTATGTTGCCTTCTTATTATCAAGAATGCATCCATTTAAAATAGTGATGTATGATTATGATAGAGTAGAATCAGCTAATATGTCTGGTCAATTATATTGCATGGAGAATATAGGAGAGTATAAGGTCAATGCAATATATAACACAATGAAGAAGTTTTCAAACTTCTATAATGCAAATTCTTTAAGAGAGAGAATTACTGATGGAACTCCAGCTAGGGATATAATGATATGTGGGTTTGATAACATGGAAGCTAGAAAGACGTTCTATAGAGTATGGAAAGCTCATGTTAGGTATTCAAATGATAAAGATAAATGCTTATTCATTGATGGGAGACTTGCAGCAGAAGAATTTCAAGTGTTTGCAATTAAAGGTGATGATGAAAGAGCAATGGGAATCTATGAGGAAGAATGGTTGTTTGATGACTCTGAAGCTGAAGAGACTTTATGTAGTTATAAACAAACTACCTTCATGGCTAATATGATTGGTTCTGTAATGGTTAATCTATTTGTGAACTTTGTAGCTAATGAATGTGATCCAGTATTTCCAAGAGATGTTCCTTTCTTAACTACCTATGATGCAAGTACTATGTATTTTAAAGTAGAGATGTAATTATGGCAAGAGTAGGTTCAAGATTAAAAGATGCTATAAACTTTCTAAGTTCTGAATATAGCTACCATCGGCATAGTCCTATAGGATATGGTCCAAATATAAATTGGGAAAGAAATAATGTCTTTTCAAAGTTCTTTATAGCTGATATAACTGGCCCTGAGATAATAGTTCCTGTAGTTATGAGAGGACATGTTGAAGAGGTTATTAGTAGTAGTATTGTATATAATGTAATAACTCATATAAAGAAAGAAGTAGTATTTCCAATTTATATTAGAGAATACAATCCTGCTGTAAGAACTGCTGATAGCTTTATATCAAAGGTATTTGCTGAATCACCAGAATCAGGATTGTCTAGAGTTACTATCAAAGACACAACTTATATTGGAAGCAGAGGCTGTATATTTGATAATGATGGAAAACTTCTTATGCTTTGTACTCTTGTTGGTAGATACATACTTCATGATCAACCAGGTGATTCATTTTTTGGTACTATAAAAGGTTTTACTTATGATGAGGTCAGACTATATATTCATTCTGATGTTGTTAGAAGTGAAAGTGATGTAGTGTGTAAAGCAATTATGAATAAAATAATGCCTTTTATGTTATCATCAGAGTTTAGAAAACCATATAGTCAAAATATAAGATGTTTTGATGCTGGTAATTCTATAAGAACTACAGTCATTATTGATGATATTAGTAGGTTTGTAAGAACTCCTACATTTAGTAGTGATTATACTGATGAGGATATAAATAACATGTTGAGTGTTAGAGCTTCTGAAGTTGCAGATCAAATTAAGTTGGTATGACGCTAGGTGAATACTTTGGTGATTGGATTAGGGTTATAGATGTTAATGAATTAGATAAGGTTACTAAGACTATAGGCAATATAAGGAAGCCTATATGTCCTAATATACCTGATGTATTTAAAGCATTTACATTATGTTCATATAATAACTTGAAGGTAGTTATGATAGGACAGGACCCCTATCCTCAGAAAGATGTAGCAACAGGTATTTTGTTTGGTAATAGGAAGGAGGTAAGTGAAGAGGACTTATCTCCCTCACTAAAGATTGTTAAGGAGGCAGCTGTTGATTTTGAAATTCCACATAACAGTATTATCTTTGACCAGACTTTAGAGAGCTGGGCTAATCAAGGAATTCTTATGATAAACTCTGCATTAACTGTAGAAATGAATAAAGTAGGTAGTCATACTATGTTATGGAGACCATTTATGACTAAGTTATTAAAGAATTTATCAGAGTGGAATACAGGTATTATTTATGTTCTGTTTGGTGAACAAGCTAGGACATTTGTACCTTATATTAATAGTAAATCTAATATCATTCTAGAAGAAAAGCATCCAGCTTATTATGCTAGAATTGGTATTAGAATGCCTTCTACAGTCTTTAAAACTATTAGTAATTTAACTAAAGATAAGTATGGTGAACCAATAGTATGGTTCCAAGAGTATTAATTAGATAATAAGTATTATGAAGAAAAAGTATGTATTTGTAGGTACAGGTGATTCTGTATGTGAAGGTGATAAATTTGGTGGAGCAATAGTATGCAAGTCTGGAGATATATTCTTCTTTGATTGCATCAATGAACGTGCTATAACTAAGCTTCTCTCAGAAGGTTTTATTAAGGAAGTTAAAGAAGAAGTCATTAATTATAAGGAACCTGTTCATCCTTCAGTAGATGATATTACTTTTGAGACTATCATCATGTCTATTGCAAAAAGACTGAAGTGGAAGATTGTTAATGTGTTCAAATACCTTGATAACCTTGCTTACATTAATGAAGGTGCAGTACTTGCAATCTTATTGAGAGAAGTAGCTGTGATTCTTGACAGACAATATCCAGACCATATTGAGAATAGTGAGAAAATCTATACTATTGACATGGCTAAAGGTGAGATTGTAGAGGTTAAAGATATTCACAAGATAAAGAATTTCAGAAACTTTGCTGCATTTAGAACTATTCGAGATGCTGTTACTGCGAAGAAAGTACTGAAAGACTTTATGTTAGTAGCATTTAGTAAAGGTGGGAGAAAATAAGAAGATACTTAATGCCTCTAGGAGAGAGTTTGATGGAATTAAATTCAAGTCAGAACTTGAAGTGATGATTTACAAGACTCTTAAAGAATTAGGATTTAACCCTTTCTATGAACCAACTACTTACACCTTATGGAGAGGTTTTAGACCTACAGTACCTTTCTATGATAAAGATAAGAAGACTAAGCTTCTTAAATTAAATCTTAAGAAGATAATAGATATAAAACATACTCCTGACTTTGTGTTTCTATATAATAATGTAGTTATTGTTATAGAGGCTAAAGGTATGGAGAATGATGTATTCTATATAAAAAAGAAGTTATTCAGAGCATATCTTGAAGATTTGTATAGGGAGACTGGACAGAAGTCTATGTATTTTGAAATCTTTACTAAGAAACAGCTTCTAGAGGCTATAGAAATAATTAAAGGTTATGGAACCAGTGGAGAGAATAAAAAGATTAACTCAGTACCTGCCAAAAGGTGATATTGCATTAGCTCATACTTTCATTGATTCAAGAGATTTTGAGTCACTGCAAGAGTTAGTTGATTCAGCTATTGTTAAGACTAAAAGAAACATTAGTAGTAACAATCCTAAGGAAGAGTATCTTAGTTTAGATGTGGATGAACTAACTAAATTGAAAGCTGAGGTTGATTGTTATGTTGAACAGTTAACTTTACCTAATAATGATGAAGATAACTATGAGTGGGAAGAGTATTATTGATATTTCATGGCAGGTGGATGAGCCTACCTATAGAGCAGACTTAGCTATCAGTTATTCTACATTAAGTAGATTTGATAGAGAAGGTTGGAGGAAGATTGGAAGTCTCTTTGATAAGATTGAATCACCAGCATTAAGGTTTGGTAGTGCAGTTGATACTATGTTAACTGATGGAATTGATGCTTTTAAAGAGAGATTTACTGTATGTGAGTTTCCTTCATTATCAGAAGCACTTATAGGAATAGCTAGAGACTTGTTTGAAAGTTATGGTAGTCAATATAGAAGTATTGATTTAATACCTGATGATGATATAATAGCTCATACTATTAGTTATCAACCAACTTGGGGTGCAGAAGCTAAACTGAGAACTATAAAAAGTAAGTGTAATGATTACTATAAATTGTTAGCTATATCAGCAGATAAAGAGATATTATCTCAGAAAGATTATAATGATACTGTTGCTTGTGTTAATGAATTGAAGAATAACCCTTACACTAAGTACTTCTTCTATGTTAATCCATTTGATAATAGATTTGAAAAGGTATTCCAGTTAAAGTTTAAGGCTAAATACAATGGAATATCTGTCAGATGTATGTTCGATAAACATTTGGAAATATTAAAAATTATACTTACCTTTGTTGCATGATAACTTAATTAATAGTTGATTATGCAAAAGAAGAATATTAAATTAGAGGAAATTATTAAGTTATATGATACTTATAATAATGTAGGTATTGTAGCAGAAAAATTAAATTGTTGTATAGCTAATGTTTGCAGAAGATTAAAGAAAGCAGGAGTTGTTATTAGTAGGGATTATACTAGGAGAAGAGAATCTACTAGGGAAAAAATCTATGTAGATGAGTCTTATTTTAAAGAAATCAATACTGAAAGTAAGGCATACTTCTTAGGACTTATGTATGCAGATGGTAGTGTATCTAAAAATACATTTTATCTTAAACTTAAAGATGAAGATATCATTCAAGAGTTTAAGAAACATCTTAATACAGAAGCAGATGTCAAAATTATAAACAGTCAGTACATATTAACAATATGTAGACAGAGTATGTGCAATGATTTAATTAATCATGGATGTTATATAAACAAAACTAAATCTATCAGATTTCCTAACTTAGAAAAGTCTTTAATCAGACATTTCATAAGAGGATTTTATGATGGAGATGGTAGTCTTATACTTAATATTAATAGAAATCACAACTGTTTAAACTTTACCAGTGGTAGTTTGGAGTTTCTAAAACAATTGCAGGAAAAATTAAAAGTAATTTCTATTACCAATGGTGGAATTTCTAAAGAAAGAAATTATGAAGTTTGGCATCTAAGATATGGAGGAAGGCAAGTTCATATAATATTAAATTGGTTATATAAAGACTCTAATTTGTATTTAAAAAGAAAGTATAATAAATATTTATTGTCGAATTAAAACAGGGTGAATTGCTGGGAAGCCTTAGTTGGTAATCAGCAGCCAAGCTATTTAGGGATAAATAGAAGGTTCAGAGACTAATAGCATACCACTAGAACAGTGATGAAGCTAACACGAGTGCCCTGCCTAATAGAAATATTAGTGATGATATAGTCCGAGCTACAGATATAATATGAAACTGTAGAACTAACAGATAAAGAACTGTTAGGATAACAAACTGGAAATAATAGTTGACCATGAAGAGAAGGTTATATATCCTATAGACTTAAAGACTAGTGGTCATGCAGAAGAAGACTTTGAACAATCATTTGTTACATGGAGGTATATGATACAAGCTCAGCTTTATACATATATACTTCAACAAGTTATTAGTGAAGATGAGTACTTCAAGGACTTCAAGATAGCTCATTATAGTTTTATAGTCATTAACAGATATACATTAGCTCCACTTGTATGGAGATACTATGGTAACTTTAGTGAAGTTGACTTAAAGGATAATGAAGGTAATATCTATAGAAATTGGAGAAAGCTCTTAGAGGAATTAGACTATTATCTAAATGAACCTTCAAGTAAATATACTAAAGAGGCTAAAGAAAGAAATGGTATTATGAAAATAGATAATTTACAACCAGCATGATAGTAATTAAAAGAGATGGAACCAAAGAGGAGTTTAGTATAGAAAAGATTATTTCAGCTGTTAATAAATCATTTAAGTCTGTAAATCAAGTAACACCTGACTATGTACCAGCAGCTCTTATGCAACTTGTAGAAGAGTCAGATGTTATTGGTGTAGAGGAAATTCAAGATAAAGTTGAAACATTCCTCATGAAGACTGGTAATTATAAAGCAGCTAAATCTTATATTCTATACAGAGAGAAGCATAGAGAAGCAAGAGAAATCAATGATAGGCTTAACTATATGGAAAAATATAGTAAGTCTAATGAGAATGCAGCTTCTTCATCAGAGACAGATGCTAATGCCAATGTATCTATGAAGAATGTTGTTACTCTAGAATCTGAAGTTCCTAAGACTAAGAATAGAATTATTCAAAGAACTAGGATGAAGAATAAGTTGAATATCTTGTTTCCTGAAGTAGCTAAGCAATATGAGGATGATATTAACCATCATATTATTTATATACATGATGAAGCCAGTTCAGCAGTTCCTAAGAACTATTGTGAGGCAGTATCATTGTATCCATTAGTTTCAAGTGGTATTAAAGATATGGATGGTATAACTCCTAAGATAGCTAGTCACTTATCAAGCTTCTGTGGGCAGTTTAATAACTTAGTGTTCTTACTGTCAGCCCAATGTAAAGGTGCTGTAGCTTTTGGAGAGTTCTTTAACTACTTTGATTACTTCTGTGTAAAAGATTATGGTGAACATTATCCATTAAGAGAGGATATATATGCTGATTCTGAGTTTGTTAAGAGTAGAAAGACTATAGGACAGAAGATTGAAGATGCTTTTCAGACTATAGTTTACTACATTAATCAACCTGCACAGAATAGAGGTTGGCAATCTCCTTTCACTAATATAAGCTACTATGATAAGTATTATTGGGAGGCTTTATTTAAAGACTTCTATTTTCCTGATGGAACACAACCTTCATGGGAGAGAGTATCTTATCTACAGAAGAAGTTTATGAAGTGGTTTAATAAGGAGAGAACCAAAGCTATGCTAACTTTCCCTGTGGAAACTATGGCATTATTAACTGATAAAGAAGGTAATTATCTTGATGAAGATTACAAGAACTTCACAGCAGAGATGCATAGTGAAGGTCATTCATTCTTTGTCTATATCAGTGATAATCCTAATGGTCTTGCTTCTTGCTGTAGACTAAGGAATGAGATTGAGGAGAATGTATTCAGTTTCACTAATGGTCTTACAGGTGTTAAAACTGGAAGTTGTAATGTTATTACTCTGAATATCAATAGAATTGTACAAGACTGTGCCAAGAAGTATTCAATAATAAAGAATAGATTTGGTAAGGAAAAGTGGGAAGACTGTATTAGAGTTGAACTAACAGATATACTTGAAAGAGTCTATAAGTATCATATTGCCTATAAAACTATTCTTTATGAATGGGAAGAAAGAGGCATGTTTAATGCTTCTACTGCTGGTTATATTGGTATGAGAGATTTGTTCTGTACTATTGGTATCAATGGTATCAATGAAGCTGCAAGATTCTTAGGTATGGAAGTATCCTACAATGAAAATTATAAGCAGTTTTGTAGATTAATCACTGGTACTATCAGTGAGCAGAATAAACTACATAACAGTAAGAAGTTTAAGTTCAATACTGAACTGGTTCCAGCAGAAGGTCTTAGTTCTAAGAACTATAACTGGGATAGAGAAGATGGGTTAGAACCAATGCCCATGTAAAACCCCACTTAATTGACTTGAAACTCCTAGCAATAGGACAACAAGGGGCAAGCAAGATATGTTCTGTGCAGCCTGAGAGACTAAATAGAGGGGCTACTAGAGATAGTAGATGCGATAGTCCGAACTCTATGGTAACATAGAGAGACAACAGAAATGGTTGTCCATTCATTATTAAAATAGTATTAGTCTTGTATAATTGGGATAAAAGTTGTACCTTTGTTCCCAAAATATATTATATGGAGACTAAAATTTGTAAGAAATGTGGTAGAGAACTACCATTAGAGATGTTTGATGAAAGTAGGCATCAGTGTAAGGATTGTAGGAAAGCTTATAGAAAGAGAAGAAGACAGGAGCATCCTGAAATTCATTTAGCTCAGGCTATGAGAAGGCAAAAGAGAGTACAAGAATGGTTATATACATTAAAGACTCCCTGTATAATTTGTGGAGAGTCAGAACCATGTTGTATTGATTTTCATCATATTAATCCAGACACTAAAGAATTTACTATAAGTCAGCATTTAGGTAAGGGTAGAGATGTTCTAAGGAAGGAAATTTCAAAGTGTATTTGTGTATGTGCAAACTGTCATAGAAAGATTCACTTTGGCTCTATTAACTTACAAGACTACTTAAATAATGAATCATCTTCCTGCACAACGGGGAAGAGTGTAACAGAATGATTGGGTACCAGAAAACACTAAGATTTATAACAGCTACTTCTATAATGCTTGGGATGATAATACAAGTATTCTTGATAGATTTAAACTGCATGGAAAGGAGTTTACAGAACTTCTTGATGGTGGTGTAGGTCTTCATTGTAATCTTGAAGAACATCTAAGCAAAGAACAGTATCTCAAGTTAATGGACTTTGCAGCAGAGAAGGGAACTTCTTATTTCACTTATAACATTCCTAATAGTGAGTGTACTAATGAAGAGTGTCATTATATTACTAAACATGCTATGGATAAATGTCCTAAGTGTGGTGCTCCTATGGAGACTTGGACAAGAGTTGTAGGATTCTTGAGACCAGTAAGTAAGTATGATGAAGGTAGACAATGGGATGCAACTAAAAGAGTGTATAAATGAAATATGTAGATACTAAAATAGTAATGCAGGAGATTCCTGATGAAGTTACTTTAGCCATAAATATAAGTAATTGTCCATGTCACTGTAAGGGCTGTCATAGCTCTTACTTGGCAGAGGATATTGGCACTGATCTTACCTTTGAAGAATTACTACAACTATGTAGTAAGAATACTGGTATAACTTGTGTTTCCTTCATGGGTGGAGACAGTGAGCCTTCCTATATTAACAAACTGGCAGAAGTATTAAAGGAGGGAGAACTCCCTATAAGAACAGCTTGGTATAGTGGAAGAGATACTATAAGTAATGAAATCAATCTTGAAAACTTTGATTATATTAAAGTGGGAAGATATGATGAATTCTTAGGTCCTCTTAACAGTAGAACTACCAATCAGAGACTGTACAAAGTAATAGATGGTAGATTATTTGATATAACAAATAGATTCTGGAATGAAGATTGAAACTAAATATAGTATGGGAGATGCTGCCTTTGTTATGTACAATAACAGGGCAGTTCCCATAAAAATCATGGGAGTACATTACTCTATTGATGTGTATCAAGGTGAACATGTTTACTATTCAAGTGATATATCATCCATTGATGGTATGGTTAGGTTTGAGGAAAAGTATGTATTTGAAACTAAAGAAGATTTATTGAAAACATTATGAAAATTAAAGTAAAAGGAATAACAGCAGGATGTTTGCCTTTCATTATAGAGAAAGGTGATTGGATTTATAGTTAACTACTAACAGGTAAGATTATGAGTAAATGGATAGTCTATGAGCATATCTCTCCATCAGGAAAGGTATATGTTGGAATTACTAACAGAGATGCTAATTTAAGGTGGAGGAAGGGTGGTAAGGGTTATCTTAGTAAGCAGAAAAATGGTAATTATAATCATGCTTATTTTGCCAATGCCATCTTAAAATATGGTTGGAATAACTTTCAACATAATATTATAGCTTCAAACTTAGGTGAAATGACAGCTAAGAACATGGAGAAGGATTTAATCAAGTTTTATAAGGAACAAGGTAAGTCTTATAACATAACTGATGGTGGTGATGGTAGATTAGGTGTGTCTTTTACTCATTCTGAAGAGAGTAAATTATTAATAAGTAAACATCACAGAAGAATTCAAACTGATGACACAAGGAAAAAGATAAGTGAATTACAAATAGGAAAGAAATTTCCTAAATGGAGAAAATATCTTCTTAGTAACTCTCATAATAAAGAGAAACATAAAGTTGAACAGTTCTCTCTTAATAATGTATCTATAGCTATATATAACAGTCTAATGGATGCAGAAAGAGCTACTGGTGTAAGAAATGGTAACATTTCATCTTGTGTCAAAGGTAGATGTAAAACTGCTGGTGGTTATATTTGGAAACTTTATAAAGAAAAAAGATGAAAATTAAGTATAGACTTATAACAGAAGGGTGTAACCCTTATATTCATGATTCTGGTGATTGGTTTGATTTAAGAGCAGCAGAAACAGTTAGCTTTAAAGCACCACAAGCTGGTGTTAGAAAGAGAGAAACTATTGATGGTGAGATAGTAAGTCATAGAGATGTCACCTTTGACTTCAAACTGATTAAGCTTGGTGTTGCTATGCAATTGCCTAAAGGTTTTGAAGCAGTAGTATTACCAAGAAGTAGTACTCCAAAGTTAGGAATAATGTGTGCTAATAGTGAGGGAGTTATTGATAATTCATATTGTGGTAATGATGATGAATGGAGATTCCCAGCTATTGCCTTCCAAGCTACAACTATTAATAAAGGTGATAGAATCTGTCAATTCAGAGTTCAACTGAGTCAAAAAGCAACTATATGGCAGAAGCTTAGATGGTTGTTTAGTAACAAGATTAAGCTTGTGAGTGTAGACAAACTTGAAGGTAATAACAGAGATGGGTTTGGAACTACTGGTGTTAAATAATAACTCAGAAATAAAGATGAGAATATGGTAATGAATATATTATTTGTAATAGGACTTGTAATCTTAGCTTCTTTCTTTGCTAAGATTGTTGATGTCTATAGAAAGAAAGAAAAGAGAGCACAGGCATATAGAATGTCATTCAGAGAAACTCTGGATTTAACTGACATTCCTATTGTAACTTTCAAGTGTGGAGAAAAGAAGTTAAACTTCTTATTGGACACAGGTGCCAGTGATTCTATAATCAACAAATCAGTAACTAATGATATTAAACATAGTCCTACTGGAGTAAGGAACACCATCTATGGTTCTGATGGTAATAGGAAGGAAGTAGATAAAACATCTATTGATATTACTTATAGAGATAAGACATATAGTGAAGAGTTCTATGTTATGGACTTAGACGCTGCATTCTCTAATCTTAAGAGTGACTTTGGTGTTAATTTACATGGAGTACTTGGTAGTTCTTTCTTCCAAAAGTATAGATATATAATAGATTTCGAGGAACTAGCTGCATATTCAGTAGTATGATGGAAGATGTAATTGAACTTAAATCAAGAGGAGATGATACTAACTATTTAAAGAAGTTAAAGAAGCCTGATGGTAGTGAATCTAAAACTTATACTTTAAAAGTTAGTTATCCTGTTATTACTGCTGGGTATTTACCCAATGGTAAGATGTACATACAACCATCTGGAAGTTCAATTATTGCTGTAGGTGAAAGACTTAATGAAGCTGATGCTATTGTTAAGTCTATCAACTACACTAATGGGTATGGTTACAGCATAACTTTTGAGTAGCATGATATATTTTGTAAGTAGACAATCTGAGCTGTTTGATGAGGTAGAATATACAATGATGAGTATTGAAGATTCCCTAAATATGTTAAATACTTGGGAAATGTTTCAATTTGATACTGAAACCTCTGGCAGAGATGCTCATATAAATACAGTCTTACTTATGCAATTTGGTGATATTAAGGGGGAAAATCAAATAGTAGTAGATGTTACTACTATAGACCCCTTGATATACAAAGATTATATACAAAGTCATTTTATGGTAGGTCAAAATTTAAAGTTTGACTTGCAGTTCTTGTTTAATTATGGTATTATTGTAACTGAATGTTATGATACTATGATTGTTGAACAATTACTATTTCTTGGTTATCCATTCTTCCTAGTAGGAATGAATACTGATCTTATGAATAAGTATTGCGACTTTGTGTATAACTATGAAGGATATGATAAATTAAGTCCTGAAACAAAGAAGGTATTACTATATGAAGAAATTCCTGATGTTGCTGAATTTATTTATAATTATTCTGGAGTAGGTTTAAAAGCAATTGCATATAGGTATCTTAATATAGATATAGATAAGACTGTCAGAGGTGAGATCATTTGGAGAGGTATAGATACTGCTGTTATCAAATATGCAGCTGGTGATGTCATGTATCTTGGTGATATAATGGCAAAGCAACTAGAAGAGTTGAGAAGAAGAGAGTGTGTTAATGGTGCTAAGTTAGAATGTGACTTTGTTCCTGTTATAGCTTATCTTGAATGGTGTGGTATAAAACTTGATGAAAGTAAGTGGAAAACAAAGATGGTCTATGATGAGACTATTAAGAGAGTCTTTAATAAATCATTAGATAGTTTCATTGTAAGTTCAGCACTTGGAAAGGATAGTTTTATAGCTTATATTTCATTATCTGATAAGGATGAAGATGAACTAAGTGGTGAAAGAAAAGCATTTAAAGAGGAGATTAGAGCACATGAATTTGATATAGAAGAACCTTGTGGTGCTAAGTTTGAAGCTTATAAATGTAAGATAAAGACTAGATTATCAAGTAAATATATCAAAATAGATAGACAAGGTGATTTATTCTCTGGGTTTAATACTGAACCTCAATCCTTAGTAAATTGGAATAGCTCTACTCAAGTTGTTTCTATACTTAAAACATTAGGTTTCAATACTTCTGTTATAAGTAAAAGCACTGGTGAAGAAGCTGATTCAGCACTTGAAAAGGTTATAGCTAAACAGAAAGGAATAAATGATGCATTTCTTAAAGCTTATCTTGATTATAAAGAAGCTGATAAAGTTTGTTCTACTTATGGTCAATCATACATTAATGCTATCAATCCTAAAACAGGAAGAATACACACTAAGTTTAAGCAACTTGGTGCATCTTCAGGTAGAATGGCTTGTGGTTCTCAACAAATAAATACTGACTTAGCTAAATTAAAGGGACTTCCTGTAAATACTAAGAGCAGTAAACTTAAATGTGCTTATCCACAAGTTCAGAATCTACCTGCTGATCATAGAACTAGAGGTTGTTTTGTTAGTGAGAAAGGTAACTTATTCTGTAGCTGTGATTATAGTGCTATAGAATCAAGACTTGGAGCTGACATATACAATGAAAAGTCTATGATTGAAGAGTTCTTACATGGTTCTGGAGATATGCATTCTCTAGTTGCTAAAGCATGTTTCCCTAAAGAACTTGAAGGTATTGAGGTTAAGATGGTTAAGAAGTTAAGACCAGACCTAAGAAAGAAGGCTAAAGCACCAGAGTTCAATGCGGACTCCTATTAGGAGAAATCCTTTTAGTTAAATGGCAAATTACGGTGAAAGTTTTAAAAGACCAACGCCGTGGTGGTAATTATTTACCTCCCTAGAGACTACTAATGCCAACCTAAGTAATAACATTTGTAAGTTATTATATGGTTAAGGAATAGTCCATTTATTATTAATATTAAATTTAAAATAATATGAAAGAATATTATTGTACAGTGTGTGGTAGAAAACATAATGGATCATACTCCTCCAAATACTGTAGAAAGCATCAATGGCAAATAGTTAAATATGGTAAGGTTCTTGATAATAATCCAAGAACTAAGTTTGATCCTAATGAGTTTAGGTTTTTAGATAATAATGTAGTAGAATTTGATGTTTATGATTCTCCTAGTTGTAATGTAATCAGAACATTTAAAATAGATGCAGAGGATTATCCTATTGTATCTAAATATAAATGGTCATTAGATATTGGAGGTTATGCAAGAACAACTGATAAATCTATAAAATTACATAGGATTATAACGAATGCTAAACTTGGTCAGCAAGTAGACCATATTAATTTAGATGTAACAGATAATAGAAAATCTAATTTAAGAATATGTGGAAACTCTTTAAATTCATCTAATAGAACAGCTTATAATAAACTGGATATTAAAGGAGTGGAGTATCATAAAAAACAAAATAAGTACTCTGCTTATTTTAGAGTTAATGATAAGCAATATCACTCTCCCTGTTTTAATACTAAAGAAGAAGCAGCATTTGCTAGATTCATACTAGAACAGATGTTTAGAAAAGAGGAATTAACACAGTTCTCAACAGATTTAATTAATTCATTATCAGAAGACACTAAGACTAATATCATTGATGCTATAAAGAATAAATTTAATAAATAATATGCGCTAAGCAATTTGGTGGAGGTTCTTCTTCTATAGCTGATTCTTTAGGTATATCTATTGAGGAAGCTGATGAAATAGGAAATGCTTATGATAAGGGTTTCCCTGGGGTAACTTCTTATGGAGAAAAGGCTCTAAAGGCAGTTAAAAAGGATGGTTATATATTGATTAATCCTATTACTGGACATAAAATCTATTGGAGTGACCACTCCTATTGGTTAATAGAAGGAGCTAAATTCACTAGTGAGTTTTGGGATAACTATAGAAAACAAAAAGAGTTATTAGGTGATGAGTTTCATAAAACTTGGATGAGAAGAAGAGTATCATTACACTTTAAGGCAGTTAGTAAATGGGGTAGACTTGGATTAAATAGTCCTACTCAGGGTACAGGTGCTATTGTATTAAAGTATGCTGTAACTAACTTCTTCAAGTGGATTGTAGCTAATGGCCTATTCTCTGTTGTTAAAATAGTAAATCTAGTACATGATGAAATATGTATAGAGTATCCTGAATCTATGTCAGAAATAGCTGATAAACTTAAATTCTATATGGAAGAATCAGCTAAGATGTTTTGTAGTAAACTTCCTATTCCTGCTGAGGCATCTATAGGAACATATTGGATTCACTAAATGTATGTATTAATAATTGGGATAGGTGTAGCCCTTGCTATATTGGCAGGGCTACTTTATTATTCAAATAAATCTCAAAAGAGTCAGATTTATGTTTATCCTAAAACTAAAAACCAATACCTAGTTAAAGGTATAGTTAAGATGAAGGATATTAATAGTGGTGAGTGGACTGATGCTGTTCTATATGTTAGCATGAAGAATGGTCATCATTATGTTAGGGAGAAAAGACAATTCCTTGACAAGTTTGTAACATTAAAAGAATGGGAAAATAAATGAACGAAGATTTTATAAAAATAATTAGAGATTCTTTAGAATATAACCCTTTAAATGGAGAATTCAAATGGAAGAAGAGATTATCTAATAGAATTAATATTGGTGATGTAGCTGGTTCTATACATAAGAAGGGTTATGTTATTATTAGTTTAAAAGGAAAGAGAATATTCGCTCATATATTGGCATGGTGTATTACCTATGATAGACTTCCTATAGGTCAAATAGACCACATTAATCATATTCCTTGGGATAATAGAATCTCTAATTTAAGAGAAGTCTCTGCATTAGAAAATAGCAGAAATCTATCAATGAAGGTAAATAATACTTCTGGAATTACTGGGGTATCTTTTGATAGATGGTCTAATAAATGGGTAGTTAGAATTAAAAATAATAACGGTAAATATGAGAACAGAGGAAGATTTAATTCAATTAGTGAAGCTGAATTTGCCAGAGATAGAGCACTTAGTGAACTTGGGTATTCTCAAAACCACGGAAAGTAATATAAGAACCTACAATGTAGGCAGTAGTGATTATTCTAAACATATCATACAACCTTGGAGTGTGTGGTTAGAATATAAACTTAATCCTTGGGATGCTGATATTGTGAAGAGAATTCTCAGAACTAAGTCTACTGATAGTAGAAAGCTTGATTATGAGAAGATTATTCATATATGCAAAGAGAGAATTAGACAAATTGAATTAGGATTAGAATAATGGCACAGCAAGGAATTTATGTAAGTCCTGATAATATTGTACCAAATAGGGATAGAGGTAATAAACAAAATCTTTATCTCTATGTGTGTAAGTATAATATTGCTTATGGTAATGGGATGGTTCTTGTAGCAGCAAGAAATCCTATGAGAGCTATGGAAATACTTGAAGCTACTAATCGTAAAGATGATTATGGATATTCAGTGTATCAAGATGCAGACTTAGAGCATGTAGTAGGAGCTACCTATAATGGCTATGAGGGCATCTTGCATCAACAACATTATCTTGAATAATTATGGCAACAGAGAAACAAATAAAGTGGAGAGTTAGAGGTAAAACCTTGTTTGAAATTAAAGGTATTGCTTCAAGAAGTAGCATTGCTAATAGCATGTGTTTAACTCAAAGAGAGAGAACTTCTTAGAGAAGCCTTTAATATTATACAAGATGTGGTAGATAATTCTACTGAATCAAGTAGAGAGTTAGGTTTTAATGCAGTTAAGAGGTGTAAATACTGTGGGAAGCCTGCAACTCATGAAGGATTATGTGAGAAATGTTATAATATGGTAAATTATTAATATGATAGAAGCATCAGTTGAAAGTGTAATTGAACAAGCAGCTCAGGAATCATTCTTTCCACCTAGATTATGGGTGATTACATATGATTTAAGAGCTATTGGTAAGGGTATTGCAATGGTGAAAGCACCTAATGCAGAAGAAGCTAATCAAATATTGATAGCTAATGGTATGTATAATGGTAGTCCACAAGACTATCTTATAACTAAGACAGAGGAAATAGTTGTTCCACCTTGTTGTGGGTTAATGGCTGAACAAACAGTTGAATTCTTTAATAATAATTGATTATGGATAATTTACCTTTAGGAGCAGCAAATCATCCTGATGCACCATTCAATGAACCTTTAAATACTGAACATAAAAGGTTTGTGAGTGTGACTATATCATACTATGATACTGTTGAAGCACCTGTAAATAGCTCTGATGATTTTATAGAAAAGTCTTTTTATAAAAAGGTATTTGACAGAGATATTCCTAAGGAATTTGATATTGATGAAGTTGTAGTACTAAATGACTAATTATGAGAATTATAAAACCAAGTTTTGAGATTTGGGACCAAGAAGAAGGTCTTGAAGGAGTTTATAAACAAATTGAAAGGGCAGGGAGAGTATGTTATAAATCTGAAGATAAAATATCAGAGAATACATATAAAGAGTTTGTAGATAGAATGATTGCTTCTAAACATTGTTATACTGGCTCAACTGAAATTCTAACAGAAAAAGGTTGGATAAGATTTGACTCATATAATGGGGAAAAAGTAGCAACAGTTGATGCTCTTAATAATTTTAATGGTTTTGAGACTCCATATAGAATTATTAGACATCAATACACTGGAAACTTCTACTTTTACCCGTCTCTAGGAATAGAGGTAACTGATGGGCATAGAATGTATGGACTATTTAGAGAAAGTAGGAATAACTTCTATAATAATGAGTCCTATATTCCGTTTGTCTGTGGTGACTCTTACATTGATAATAATGGGAGAAAGAAAACTCTTGGAGAAAGAATGTTCAAGTCTCCTAAGCATTGTAACAGGTTAAATGTTACGGACCCATTTGGAGAATTAATCGGGTTCTGGTTAGGAGATGGCTGCTATAATGTTCAAACAATAAATAAACTTGTTTTTCATCTAAAGAAACAGAGGAAAATAGAATATTTGAAAACTTTATGTGAAGAGCTAGGATATGAATTTGAAGTAGGAAAAGGCAATTATTATAGAATATGTAGTTCACAGATTGGAGCCAAGTTTAATTCTCTATTCTATAAGGATGGAAATAAATATATTCCAAAAGACTATGCTAATGATAATCCTATCATGATTCACTCTATTATTCAGGGATTAATTAATTCTGATGGGAGTCATGGTATAAACACAAGGACTATTACTTTTACTAGTACTAGTTGGAATATTATTGATTGGATAAATAAATGGGCAACTGTAGCAGGATATACTGTATCTTTTAGGGGAGTATGCCATGAATCACCAGTACATAATCCTGTATATAAAATACTGTTTCTAACCACTGATTATACTATAAATAATGATAGTAGATATGCAGATTCTAAAGTTTTAATTACTAATAAAACTGAAAATGTTTACTGTGTTACAGTATCTACTGGACTTATTATAGTAAGAGGGGACAATGGAGTAACTTCTATTTGTGGTAATTGTGCTATGCTGGAGCATGGTACAGTGTATCTTAAAATTCCTTATGGAACTATGGATGATGCAGGAGAGTTCTCTAATGAACATATAGTTGCAAGGTATATGGACAACCCTTACTCTATAGTGAACGGTAATATAGAAGATGACTATTGGTATGTAACCAGTAACTATAGAGTTATTATAGAAAATGGTTGGCTTGGTGACTTGAAGCATCTATGTGAGCCTACAGAGTTCCATGAGGAGAGAATTACAGTTAAGTTTATTTGTGATAGAGGTGTATCCCATAAAGAATTTGTGGCTTGATAAGGTAACTTATCAATGAAAAACCCAATGAATTGCTGGAAGGCTAAAATCTAAGATTTGCATATTCAAAATAATTTTTGTACCTTTGCACTATGAATTTAATATTTATAGTGTATGAGAACAGAAATTGAAGTAGGACAAAGATTTGGTAAATGGACTGTAATAGATTCTACTCCTGTATATACCACAGGAGGGCAAAGAAATGTAAAAGTTCAATGTGAATGTGGTAAAATTGAGTATAAGCATTGGAGTAGTTTAAGATTAGGGAAAACTACTCAATGTTTACAGTGTTCAAGAAAGGAGAGAAGAACTCCTATTATAGTAGGTAATACTTATAAGTATTGGACTGTCATAGGAGGAGCTGAAAACTTTAATGGACAACTAAGATATAAATGTAAGTGTAAGTGTGGGCATGAGCAGTATTTAACTGCTTCTGCACTTACTAATACAAGCAGATGGTTTCAGTGTAAGCATTGTTCTAATCTTACTAATATGGATAACCTAACTATTATCAATGGAAAAGTAGGAGACCTTACTTTATCTAAGTTTAATGGTATCAAAGCTAAAGCTATTGTTAGAAAGATTGAATTTAATGTTACTATAGGTTACCTGTGGAACTTGTATCTTACTCAAAATAGAAAATGTGCTATAACTGGAGATGAATTACCTAATATATTAAGAGCTTCTTTAGATAGAATTGATTCATCTAAGGGGTATATAGAAGGAAATGTTCAATGGGTTACAGCACAAGCTAATAAATGCAAACACATATTATCAATGTCTGAACTATATGAATTTGCTCAAAAAGTCTTAAATCATGCTAATCAGCAGCCAAGTCAGAGCTTAACAACTCTGAAAGGTTCAGAGACTAATCCTTGAAACTCCTTTAGGAGAATATAATAGGAACAAGAGTGTTGGGCATCCTATTTATAGGATGATGATATAGTCCGACACTCCAAGGAAACTTGGAGAGACTTAGGATAAAGAGCCTAAGTATAAACAGATGGAATTTGTAAGACACAGAGTGTTTAGTTTTGCTCAAGAATCTACTAGATATTGTAATTACAGTAAGGATAAGTTTGGCAGTGAAATTACTTATATTTTACCCAATTGGATGGATGAAAAACAATTAGGTACTCATAATAGTAATGAAGTTACAATTCAAGCTAATGGATTTCAAGAGTTCAGTGCTAGTAATCAAGAAATATGTGAAATAGCTTTTATGAGCACATTAGCTCAGGCTGAAATAAACTATAATACTCTTATAAGACTGGGATGGAAACCTCAACAAGCTAGAGCTGTATTACCTAATGCCTTAAAGACTGAATTAGTAATGACTGGTTTTGCAAGTGATTGGGAACACTTCTTCAAGTTAAGAGATGCAGGTAGCGCACATCCACAGGCTTATGAACTAGCACATCCATTGCATATGGAATTCTTGAGAAGAGGTTATATTACTGATTTATACAATGAAGCTAATCCTGATTAATATGTTTTGGATAGGATTTCTTGCAGGAGTATTAGTGTCAGTTGGCACTATAATATTAAGTATTGCTTACTATGTTAAGCATGGTGGTTATTATTAAATAGAAGAAAGTATGATAAAGAGTTTTAAAGTAGGAGATGTATTGAGTGAAAGTTCTCATTACAAAGTATTAGCAGATAATGGTAATTTAAACTTTGAGTTGAAGCATCTAGAAAGTGGTGATATGGTTTACATAGGAAAAGAGTATATCCATAATTACCTTGAATCTGCTGATGACTTTACTAATGAAGTGAAGGTAACTAGAGAAGATAAGAAAGATGGTACCTTAGGTATCAGAAGTATCTTTGAAGGTATTCATGGCTCCCAAGTATTTACTGTTTGTTTCAAGAAACAGGATACACCTAAATCTCAAAGAAAGCTTAATGCTGAGATTGCTACTTTGATTAGTGGTTTCTCAAAGGAGATTGATACTATTCAAAAGAATAAAAAGGGTGTTGCTGAGGCAGCAAAGAAGTTTGCTGAAGAGTTGATTAAGAATCCTATCTTACCTTATGAAGAAGGTGAAGACAGGGTATTAAGAGGCTTCAAGATTCAATTTGAGAGTAGAGATGGCAGATATAACTGCATAGACATGGACATTGAGGATACTAACAATGTTAGACCTGTTAATATAAACACCATCAGATGGATTATTTTAGGAGGTACTAAATATGTTGTTGAGTAATGATGAACCTATTAAGAAGACCTCTGAAGAGTGGCAATCTATATTTCCATATCCCAAGGTTTTAGACCCTGATGGTTGGGATAGAAAGAACTATGATTACTCTTGGAAAGAAGAGAAAATCACACTTGAAGAGTATGAGGCTAGAAGGAGTCAGAGTACATGTGTGTATTCTATTATTACAGAAAGAATGTTTGAGAAGGGAGTAGATTAAATCTACTCCTTTTTCTTTTCTATAAGGATTATTCTTTTCTTATGGAACTTTTGGACTTATTCTATTGTTTATTTAAAAAATATATTCTACTTTTGCAAAGTAATTAACTAATTAATTGAATGTTATATGAGTAAGACTTGTTATACTCCAGAGAAAGGTCTGGATGATGTAATAGCTAGTAAGGTAACAGGATGGAATAAATACTTAGTTGCTAACCTTAGAGGTTTATATCAGGAAAGAAATCCTGAAGCTGAAACTCCAACTGCTGAAACTCTTATTGAGTTCAGAAGGAGTCTTAGTAAAGAAGACTCTAAGAGACTTCTTGATGCTATAAATAGTCCTGCTGTGTCTTATACACAGTTAAGAGATGACTTTAGTGCAGAAGAGAGATTCAACAGAATCAGTATGATTTCCACCATGTTCTCAGACATTGTAGATGCTGTTCAGGAGGAATATCCCTCTGTAAGTAGAAAAGATATTATAGCTGGATTCACTGTTGATGGACAACAAGCTGGTGGTGTAGCTGGTATCTTTAATGAGATATATGATACTCTTCAATCACAATATAGTGATGCTATAGAAGAGAATGATACTGAAACAGCAGCTAAATATCAAAAGGTATTTGATAACTGGGGAGCCTTAATATCCTTTGCAAAAATTAGAATTAGAGATGCAGAAGACCTTAAATTAGGTCAAGACATTAACTTTGCTGATGATTCCAATCCTAACAACTTCAATGAGAATGATATGACTGAGAAGTTTGTTATGGAAGAATCTAAGAGAGAAGGTTGGATGGAACAAGCTGAATTTGAGTCTTCTTTTGGCTCAGTTGGAAAGCAAGTTAGAAAGGTTATTGGTAGAGTTCCAGTATATAAGGATGGTGAAGTTGTACTGGATGATTTAGGTTTCCCTGTAATGCAGGACCCTGTAAGAATGCATCAGGAATTACTTGATGTGCTTAGAGGTGTAGGCAGTGAAACTGAAATGATGAATGCTCTTAGAGAGTATAGTAGTACTGCTGGATGGGTAACTCCATTTATGCAAGAGCTGGAAAATCCTCAAATAAGAACTCAATTCTATACTGACTTTAAGAAAAACTTTCAGCCTTATTCTATGCAAACTGAAAAGCAGGAAGGTAGAATAAGAACTTATAAGACAACATTACTTAATAGAATTAAGGGTAATGCTCCTTTTAGTTCATTCTTAACTTCAGTTAAGCTTGGTAAGGTAGTTAATCCTAGGAACAGTATCTTTGAAAAGAGTGGTACTGGTACTAGAGTTATGCCAATTAGACTAGAGAGAATTAAGAATAAAATAGTTGATATTCTAGCAGAACCTGAAAGAATAAATGAGAAATCAAAGTTCTGGATGATGTCTAAATTAGAGAGGAAACAATTCTTAATTGATGCTACTGAGTCCCTTGGTATTGATATAGATGGTGAAACTTTAGATAGAATAATGTCTAGAAACAGAGATATTAGGGCATTAAACAAAGAACTGTTAGGTGCAGCTAAGTTTGGTCTCAATCTAACTAAAGAAGAACAAGAAGGTAAAAAGGAGGTTAGTTATGAAGAGCTTATCAAAAGAGCTTCTAGTAATGAGAAGAAAGGTGTCCTCAGAGAAAAGATTACTAAAGTACTGGCAATAGTTGCTAAGAGTAGAGAAGGGCTAAAACTTGAAAGTAGAGTTAGATATGGTGATAATACATTCTTTAGTAATGTTATCCCATCATTCATGGGAGATAGATTTGATAAGATAGCTTCTTTTGTGAAAGCTACTGACAAGAAAGGACTTCAGGCTATGCTTGAAACTACTTATCTCAACTCATCTTATTTTCAATATGATGGTAAGATACTTAACAAGTGGTTAGAAGAACTCTATAATAGTGATTTAAGTACTGAAGATAATTTTGCTGCAAACTTTACCTTTAAGAGATTCTTAGGTACAGATAAACTTAAGTTTGAAGACTTCACCAGTAAACAGCATATAGTACAAATGCTCAATGAGTATTTCTCTGAGAAACAAATTAGTCCTAATAGTCAATATGCTTGGTATCCTGTATTCATCTTAGGTGATAGTGGAGTAGCTAAGTTTATTAAAGCTAAAAGGTATGGTGGTCAAGAGATACTTGATGGTATGTACAATGTCTATATTCAAGAGAAGAGAAGAATGGAGTTAGCCAAGGCTGCTAATAGAAAGATGCAGGACCAAGGGTTAAAGGCTATTGATAACTTCTCAAGAAATACAGATAAGTTTAGCCTACTTTCCTTCTTAAATGAACCTAAGTATGCTGGGATGATTAAAGAAAGTAACATTGAACAGACTGTTAAGCAAGCTATTAGAGCTTATATGGATGATTCTGTTACTAAGTTCAAGCAACAACTTAATACATTAGGAGTGCTTGAACAGCAAAATAGTCAGTATGTTTATTTGAGTCAAGAAGTTAAGGGTAATAGAACTATAGATCAAGTATTATCAGACTATTACTGGAATACAAAGTTTGCTACTATCCAACAGTTACAGATGATGACTATTGATCCTTCTTTCTATAAAGGAACTAAAGACCTTCAAAAGAGATATAAGGAAATTCATGCTCCTGGCTCTGCATTAAGTGTAGAAGCTATTGACCCATTCACAGGTGAAAGATATAGTAATGATGGTATTGAAAGAGTAGTTTATTTTGATGATATTGATGTAAATGCTGAGAAGTTTGACCCAGAGTTTATGGCAGCAATTGCTAATCACTTTGGTAAGAACTCTAATGTATATAAGTCATATAAGAAGAATACTCTAACAGATGGTCAAGGCTATAGAACACTTGAAAGTTATAAGAAGGTAATGGGTATGGCTGGTAAGTGGGATGAAAGAATGGAAGCAGCTTATAATCAGATACAATCCATTAGGTCCAAGATAGGTAAAGATGAAAATCCTTCAATGGAAGATATCAAGTCTATCTCAGATTTAGCTGTTATATTCCAACCTATTAAACCTTATTTATTCTCTTTTGAGAACTATAGTATCAATGGAGCAGATATGTTAAAGATACCTGTTCAGCATAAGTATGCTGAGGCAGTTCTTATACCTGAACTTCTTCCTGCTGGTAGTAAGTTAAGAGATATAGCTTATTGGATGGAAGAGCATGTAAATCCTGAAACTGGTAAGAGTGAGCCTATAGATATGATTGGTTCTACTAAGATTGTTAAGGTGGGTGGATTTGGTTCTACTGATATTAGCAATGTTGACTCAAAGACTATTAATGATGCAATGAATAAAGGTTATGTTCATCAGTTAAGCTATGCTGACTATAGAATCCAGACTAATGTTCCAGAGCATGTTAATAGCTCTCAGTTATTTGGTACTCAGGTAAGAAAGCTTATTATGGCTAAGGTAGGAAAGTTTAAAGACTACAGTAGTTATATAGGTGGGAAAAGAGTTAATCTTGGTGGCAAGTATGGTAATGTTAAGCTGAATGGTGGTAATCTTGTAAGATTCTATAATTCACTTATCACTGCTAACATTATTGATTCTTATCATTTATTTGAGAATGCAGTATCAGATGCCAGCAAGATAAGCAATAGGTTAATTCAGACTACAGCTAATAATAGTAGAGAGTCTAAAGATAACATGATGGCTTATGCACTAAATGAAAGAGGTGAATTTACTGTACCTTTATTTGAAGGTGGCTTAGAGCATGATAGTTCAGCTTTATTCTTTAGTCTCTTTAAGAAGATGGTTAACAAACAATCTATTAAAGGTGGTAGTGCTGTTCAAGTATCAGCTATGGGTATTACTGGTTATGAGGAAGATGGTGGTTTGAGATATGTAACAGACCCTAATAATCCTAATAATATACTCTATGCAGAGTGTGAAATACCTTGGGATTTAACTTATACTGATAGTACTGGTAGAGAGCAATCATTAGACTTTGAGACCTATTGTAATGAAGATGGTACTCTAAAGATTGATGAGAATGGTAATACCATATTAGAGAAAACTTATCCTAATATACTTAGTTTACTTGCATATAGAATTCCAACTGAAAGAGACTACTCAATGATTAATCTGAGAGTGAAAAGATTCAGTCATAAGACTGCTGGAGGTACTATTAAAGTACCACCTCAGGGAACTACTATTGCAGGTTTTGACTTTGATATTGATAAGTTGTATTTCATGAGAAATGAGTATCAACAAAGACAACTTACATCAGAGGAAATAAAGAATATATGGTCAGAGTTCTATGATACATATCCTAATTTGAAGGCAGTTCTTCAAGAAGCAAGAGAAGAAGATACTGAATCATTAGACAGACTATATAAGTATTGGGAGAAGGCTGGATTACCTTATACATATCAAGCAGCTTTTAATCAGTTTGTAGCTGATAGAGGTTATATTAAATTTGAAGAGTATGATTTTAGTAAGAGTCCATTAGAGAATAGTAAGGCTAGTAGAAACAACATGCTTATTCAT